>Ga0256843_1000002_pt1 | contig 222650 bp, 323 predicted proteins | sample AlvinellametaG_FD_191572 | JGI IMG/M metagenome (GOLD analysis project Ga0256843, IMG submission 191572) | Pompeii worm associated microbial communities from hydrothermal vent at the East Pacific Rise, Pacific Ocean - Alvinella | ecosystem: Host-associated > Annelida > Integument >... | reverse complement strand
AATTACCAAAACAAAAAAACTTTATGGATTATTGTTTATTACATATTGATTTTGATAATTTAAAATTACCAAAACAAAAAAACTTTATGGATTATTGTTTATTACATATTGATTTTGATAATTTAAAATTACCAAAACAAAAAAACTTTATGGATTATTGTTTATTACATATTGATTTTGATAATTTAAAATTACCAAAACAAAAAAACTTTATGGATTATTGTTTATTACATATTGATTTTGATAATTTAAAGGATTAAAATGTTAAAAATACCTTTTATAGGACATCCTTCTTCTCCACATACAATTGATATAAAAGATTTACTAATTTTAGACAAAAATACAGGAGAAATTAAAACCTTAGAACAATTAGAAAATAATCAATCAGGAGAAAAAGCTAAATTTATAAAAAGAGAATTATGGGATTTTTATAAAAAATCAGATAAATTATTATATATAATTAAAGATTTTGAAGAAAAAAATCCTGAAAATTGTTAAAGGAGTTAAAATGCCACCTCAAAGTAGAGTTGGAGATATTGGTACAGGGCACGGAAGTTTCCCCCCAACTCCAGTTACAGCTGGAAGTCCTAATGTTTTTACAAATGGAAAACCTTCAGCTAGATTAGGAGATCCTCTAGCACCACATGGTTCTCCATCTCCTTCACCTCCGCATGGTAGAAGTATTGCAGCTGGTAGTGGAACAGTTAATATAAACGGGAAACCTGCAGCTAGAATTGGTGATAGTATAAGTTGTGGAGGTAGTTTAGGTGCTGGTAGTGGTAATGTTATAACAGGGGGATAATATGAAAGAAATATGGGATGACTAATGGAATTTCAAATAGGAAAAAATAAAAAAACATTTTTTAGATTCAATTGGCAATTTCAAAAAGAATTACATAATAAAATAGGAAAACCTAATCAAAAATGTGGTTGTGTGTGGGAATGTGGTAAATTATTTGATTATGAAATAGATGATAATTTTTCTAAAATTTTCAAAATAGATGAAGTTATTTTTGATGGTGATATTGATGGAGAAGAATTAAAAATAGATAAATCTAATTTTAATTTTAAAGGTAAATTACCTTGTAATTTAGTTGATTTTATAAAAACAAATAAAATATCAAAAAATGCTAATGCTAATATAGAATTAAAATTTAATATTGATGAAATAAAATTATTTGAACATTTTTATAATAATACTACTTTAGATCTTTATTTTAAAGATACAACAAATATTGAAAAATTATTAGAATTACCACCTGGAAATATTGATTATAATATAAAATTTAGTGACCCTTCAATGTTTGCTTTAGCTTTACCTTTATTGCCTACTTTAACTCCAGGAGATGATGGATTAAGTTTTATTCTTCCTAAAAAAAGTGGTTCCATAATTAAAAATAAAGATTTATTGTCTATTATTGACACTACAATGACAATTATTCCTGATTTAAAAAGAAATTATAAAATTATTTATAATAATAAAATTTGGAAATATAAAATAGATGTACAAAATTATTTATGGTTATCAGGTAATTGTAAATATAATGAAGAAGACGATTTTGGTGAATGGGAATTAACAAATTATGCAGGTATAAAAATAAGTAATTTAGATATAACAAAATTAGACAAACTTAAATTTAAATTTAATTCTAATAAAAGATGGATTTATAATATTATAAAAAATGAAGATGTTGCAGGACATAATCCAGACCCTTATAAATGTTGTTATGAAACAAAAGATGTTAATGGTAAAAGTTTTCTTTTAGATGAAGAATTACCTGGAAAAGCTGACCAAATTTTAGGTAGAAAAAATTAAATAAAAATAAAAAAGGAATATATAAATGGTTATTTTTGCTAGAACAAATGATAAATTATATAATATGACTATTATACAAAAATATGAAAAATTAGATGATGATAAAATAATATTTACTTACTACACTGGGCAACAACATATTGAAGTATATGATTCTCAAAATAAAAGAGACACTGCTTATAATAACTTAGAAAGTGAATTTACTAAAAATATAGATGGTTAATTTTATTAAGGATTAAATATGTTAAAAAATATTTTAAATGAATTAAAATTATCTAAATTAGATGTAAAACATAATGTTTTTCCTGAAGGAACTTTTAGTGAAGATAAATCTCCTAATGAAATAGCTAAAATTGTATGTTCAAAATCAGATAATTATAAACAAGCCGTAGAAAGAGTAGTATATTTTTATAATAGAGCTGGAACTAATTTAAAAGATAGACATAAAGATGTTATAAAAGAATTAGAAAAAATATGTAAATAATTGTATATTTAAAATAAAAAAGGAGTAATAAATGAGAATACCTTTTTTAGAAAAATCATATATTGTCAATTTTGAAATTGATAGTAATATTACAAATATTATTTTTAAAATAAATAGATTTAAAAATAATGAATTACTTTCAATAAGTGAACAAAAAATTAAAAAATTATTCCCAAATGCTAAAAATATTTTTATTAAAGATATAAAGGCTATATAATGACTATTCAAAATATGCCCGAAATTTTTGAAGAATTAGGAGAATTTTTATCTTCAAAATTTCAAAATTTAGATTCAAAAATAAAATTATTAGAAAACGAAAATAAATTATTGAAAAAAAATAATAAAATTTTAAAAAAAGATATTAAAAAATTTAAAAAAATTTTTAAAGAAATAAATAATATAACTAAGGAAATATTAAATGAAGATTGAAGCTTTATTTGAGATTGATAAATCAAAAATTTTATATATGAGTGAAATATTGGATAATTTAGATTTATCAATACCTAATATATCAGAAGCTATTGAAAAAACTTTTAGATATAAACAAGAAGAATTTATTCAAGAAGTTTTAAATGAAATTCCTTCATTAAAAATAGAAGATATTTTGCCTAAATATATGCAAGAAGGTAAAGAAAAATTTTTTCTAAGAGTTATAGGAAAATTAAAAATAGAAAAACCTATTCCTAATAATATGAAAAAAGAATATAAAGAAAAAATTGAAAAAACATTAGAATATAAAAATTTAAAATCTTTAGGAATACCAAAAGATATTCAACCTTTTAAAAGTTTAGAAGAAATAAAAAATAAATTAAATGCTAAATATAAAATAAAAGTAATAAATTAAAAAGGAATAATATTGAAAATTTTAGAAGTTTATGAAGATAATTTTTTAAAAAAACAATTTTTAAAAGTAAAGCAATTTTTTAAAAAAATATTTAATAAAAAATAATATATTAAAGGATAAAAATGTTAAAAGAAATTTTAGAAAATATTGTTAATGAAAATTCATTAAAAGGTACTCCTATAGGAAAAGTTAATTTAGGAAAAAAATATGCTATTATTTATGCTATAAATTCTTCAATAAATGAATTTGAAATTATTTGTAATGAAAAATATGATGGAACAGGTAAAAAAGCTGAATGTGATAAAGAAAAAGTAAAATCTATTTTTGAAAAATTTAAAAAAGAAATTTGTAATTTAAAAACAAATGATGATCAATTTGCTCTTCAAAATTTATTAAAAGAAGAATTAGAAAAAGAAGGTTTAAAATTAGAAGGAAAAAATCCAGTATCTATTTTATTAGGTAATTTAGATAAAATAAAATGTTAAGATTTTTTCTTAACATTTTTTAAATTCATGGTATAATTATAAAAAAGGAGAAAAATTATGGAAAGAATTCAAAATACATTAGAAAATATACATAATAAAAAATTAAAAATAGATAAAAGAAATTTTGAATGGAATAATATTCAAATTACAAAACATTTTGTAGAAAGATTTAATGAAAGATATACAGATAAATTTGATAAAGAAGATATTGAAAAAATTTTAAAAGAAGAATCTAATAAATGGGAATATATAACTATTGATAAATCTAGCACAGAATTTTGGCATAAAGATAGAAAACAATGTTATTTATATGATACTAAAAATAAAAGATTAACAACAACTTATTATTTAGATTATCAAGGTTTTGAAGATGATTTTGGTAGTCAAATGATAAATACAATGTTTGATAAATTTGAAAAATTAAGAAATGAAAAAATACAATCAATTGAAAATATTTTAGATAATACAATTAAAAGAATTCAAGAAATTGAAAAAATCCAAAATGAAATTGATATATTAAATAAACAAAAAAATATTTTAGTAGAAGAAGTATTACAAGATGAAAGACAAGTTGATTTAGAATATGATGAAATTGATAAACTTGCTTATTTTATAGTTAAAAATAGAAATTATAAAATGGAAGAATTAAGATTAAAAGGAAATAAATGAAAAAAATATTATTGTTAATTTTAATTACTAGTTTATCGTTCGCAGGAGTATATTATGAAGCTCATAAAATTGGTGAAGTAAAAACTAATTGGAGATTATATAATAGTTATTTAGATGTAGTATGTATAGATTCAGTTCAATATGTTATGGATGCAAGAGGAAATAATGGATGGATGTCTCCATTATATGATAAGAATGGGACTATTAAAACTTGCGAATAAAAAATTTAAAGTTTAGTCAAGAAATTTAATAAAATTTCTTGACTTTTCTTTTAAAATTTGGTATAATTATAACGTAAAAAGAAATAAATAAAAGGAAATACTCATGAATAAATTAGAAGCAATTAAAAAACTTTTAAAAGAAGACAAAATAACTAAGAAATGTTTCACTAAAGAGATTTTAGATTTATTTAGAGAACAAAAAGTTGGGAAGAATTTTTATACGTGGGATGAATATGGTGAGTTAAGTTTTTTAGTAAACAAAAATTTACTCCCAAAAAAAGTTATTAAAGAAGTTGAACATAGAATATATGAAAAATATAAACCTTGTAATGTAAAATTAAATGAGTTTGATGATAAATATTATTTTCACATTGAAGAAATAAGATTCGAAGAAGATGAAGAAGTTATCTCAAAAATAAGAAAAATAATTAGAAAAGTTAAAAATGTATTAAAAGTTATACCTAAAGATGTTTTAAATGATGATATTGTTGAAAACATAATTAAAGACAATCTCTCTTGACTTTTCTTCTCTAGTATAATTATAAGGTAAAAAGAAAGATAAACAAGGAGAAAATCATGAAAAATTTTCTAATAACATTATTTTGGAAACAAAATAAATATCACAAACATTCAGTTTTAGTACACACATTAAAAGTCGTTTATCATTGTTTAAAAAGAAAGAATTATAAAATGATATTAGCAGCATTTTTACATGATATAGGAAAACCTTTTGTAGCTTATCAAAAAGAAGAAAATAAAGAAAATAATGAATATAGTTTTACAGATCACGAAGAAAAAAGTTATCAACTTATTAAAAATATCCCATTTTTAAGTAATTATACAAAAAATTTAGTAAGATATCATTATCTTATAAGAAGAATGGATAAAGCTAAAGAAAAAAATGATTTTAAAAATTTAAATAAATGTTTAAAAATTTGGAATAATTTAGATAATGACTTTAAAAAAGACCTTTATGAATTTCAAATTTGTGATGATTTAGGCAAAAAATAAGGAAAAATAATGAAAAAATTAGAAAACTTTTTAGTGTTAATATTTACTATAATAGGAATATTAACTCTTATTAGTTTATATATTTTATTAGTTTTTAGTATTGGATATTTTATAGGATTTATAATTCAATTAGTTTTTGGTTCTATAATAATATTAGGCTATAATTTATCTATATGGATAGGATTATTATTTTTAATAATTTATATAATTAAACCTTGACTTTTTCTTTTGAATTATGATATAATTATAATATAAAAAATAAGGAGTTATCATGGGTGGAAATCATTTTAAAAAAGATTATAAAGTAGAATCAATTAAAAAAGAAGAATTAGAATATGTATTAGATAATTTTAAAAATATTTTGAATGATATTTGTGAATTAGAAGAAAATGAATATAGTTTACTTGGGAGTACAGGTAAAAAAGATATTTCAGGTGATATAGATTTTGGATTATCAAGAAATTGGTTATTTAAAATGAGCATGCAAAATGATAGAAGTTTAAAAGTTATGGAATATTTTAATAAATTTTCTAAAAGAGCAAGAACAGCAACTGAACAAGATTTATTATTAAGAGCTTATAACCAAGTTTTAATTGATGAATTACAAAAAAGAAATGTAATTGTAGATGATAAAGCAGGTATAGGACAAGTATTTACTTTACAAAAAAAAGAAAATGGAAATTATGTTCAATTAGATATACTTTCTGGAGATTTAGAATTATTAAAATTTATGTATTATTCTAAAAATTATGATAGTAATTTAAAAGGGTTACACAGAACTCAACTTTTAATTGCATATGCTAAATTTTTAGGATATACTTTAAGTCATATCAAAGGTTTAATAAAAAATAAAAAAAGAATTACAAACCCTAAAGAAATTTGTAAAACATTAAATTTAAATTATGATAAATGTTTTGATTTTTATGATTTATCATATGAAATTCAAAATAAAGTTAGTGTTGAAGAATTATTAGATATATTAGATATATATTTTAATATTCTAAGTCATACAAAAACAGATATCCCTGAAGTATATCAAGATTTATGGAAAAATATGTATAATATCAAACATTATAAAACAGAATTTTTGCCTAAAAATAGTAAATTACAAGAATTTTTAAAGGAAAACAAATGATATATTTTATATCTTTAATAATTTTATTTTTAATTTTATTTATTTTTGAATTTTTTTATATTTATGATACTTATCAAGAGTATAAAGAATATTCGTTTACATATAATATTATATATTATATAAAAAATTTTAAAAATATAAATTTAAAAGTATCAAATAATATAAAAAATAAATTTAAGGATTTGAAAAATGATTTATTTGGGTAATGGTAATTATGAATTTACAAATGGTTTAATAATAAACAAAGATGATTTTAAAAATATTTTAGAAGAAATTATGTATGAAGAAAAACAAAATGATTTATATCAAATTTTTTATGATGTTGATAATTTTCCTATTGTAAAAGATTTGGAAAATTTGTTTAAAGAAAAATTAGAAGATATAAAAGAAAATGTAATTGCTGATATAGAAAATTGGGATTATGATGATATTAGTGAACTTATTTATCAAGTAGAAAAAGATTTTGAAATATGTTAAATAATAACAAAAAAGGTTTATTATGGAAAATATTATAAGTTTTTTATTATTTCCACTTGTGTTATTAGCAAGTACATTTAATATTAGTATGGAAAATATCAATTTAAAAACTAAATGTAGTCAAGTATTAGTTTATCCTAGTTTACAAAATCCTCTTCAAAAAAGATGTTACGATTATAATTTAAGAGAGTCTAAATTTGTTATATTTAAGTTAAATAAAGATACTGTCAATAGAACAAATATAAAGAAAAGACCAGGTTTTGTTCAAGATAAATTAGTTCCAAAAAAATATAGAATTTCTAATACTTGTTTTACTCATACTGGTTATGATAAAGCACATCAAGCATTTGATCAAGCATTTGATTATGATTGGTTAGTATTAAAAACAACTTTTATTTTATCAAATGTTTTACCTGAAAGACCTATAACAAATAGAGTTACTCAAAGAAAAATAGAAAATATTATTATGAATATTGCTAAAAATAATGATGTAATAGTTATAGTTGGTGGAATTTTTGGTAATAAAAGATTAAAAAATTTAGATAGATGTCCTATTATTCCAAAAAAAATTTATGAAATTATTTGGGTAAAAGATGGTGATAAATATACTTTTGTTAAAATGTATATAATGGATAATGAAACTGGAAAAATAGATAAAATTATATTTGATAAAAATAAAATGAATTTGTTTTTATATAAACAAGGAATTAGATTAAAAAATTCTATTAGTTGTTCATAAAGGATAAAAAATGTTAAAAGAAATAATTGAAAATGTAAAAAAAGAAGTTATTAAAGAAAGTAATTTAAGTAGAATTTGGGAACATTATACAAAACATCAAACAGGTACAATTTCTGCATTTAGATATGCACCTGATTGTGGTGAAGGGACACCATATACTTTAGAAGAAAATAAAAAAAGAAATGCTAAACTTAAAGCATTATTATTAAAAAATGGATATGGTGTAACAAAAATAGATGGAACATATATTGAAAATTATGGAACTCCTGAAGCAAGAGAAGTTGATGAAGAATCATTTTTTGTAGTTGATTTAAAAGATAAAGGTAATCTTAAAAAAGATTTAATTAAATTTGGTAAAATGTTTGAACAAGATAGTATTACATTTGCTGAACCTAATGGTGAATATTACCTTATTTCTTCTAATGAATGTCCAAATGGTTATCCAGGTGAAGGTAAAATTGGAGTTGAAGAAAAATTAGGGAAACCTGAATTTGGAAAAGCAAGCAAAAATACAGATATGTTTTTTAGTAAAATTAGAGGAAGAGGATTTGTATTTAAAGGATTAAGTGAAAATTTAATTACTCTTGAAAAATTATCTAATAATGAAAAACTTTCTGTAGTTAAAATGTCTAAGGATGTTGAAGGAGAATAATTATGGAATATTTTGATTTTTGGAGTGACAAAAGAATCAAAGATAATTATATGAATGTTTGGAAAGTATATAAAAAACTCCATAAACAAAAATTAAAAGATAAAGATTATACATTATCTATTAAAGAATGGATGATGAAATTGAAAAGAGAATTAGAAATATACGATATTAAAGAAGTATCTAAAAGAAATCATATATCTAAAAAATTAGTTAAAAAAGTAGCTAAATTAAATGGAGATTTTATAAGATTTATTTAAAATTTCTTGACTTTTCTTTTCTTTTTTAATATAATTATAATATAAAAAGAAAAGGAAAAATCATGAAAGATAAAACATTACATGAAATAATATCTAAAACATTAAATTTAAATAGTAGATTATTTATAAAAACAGGTTTTGAAAAAACATATGAAGATTATTTATTATCTTATAGAAAAGATAGATATAGAAGAGTGTTAAAAGAGTCAAAATATTTTGAACAATTAGAAAGACAAAAAAGATTACTTAATCAAAAAGCTTCTATGAGTAAAACACATATGAATATGCTAAAAAAATTTGAATGTGAATTAAAAACAAAAAAATTAAATTTTATAGATAAAAAAGTTTTAAAAGAAGTTATAAATGTGATGAGAATAAGATTAAACAACGAAGAGTTGTTTTTAATGGAAAAATTAGAAAATTTTAAAAAAATAAAACAAAATTTAGGATTATAAAATGTTGACTTTTTCTTTAATTTATGGTATAATAAAATATATAAAAAGAAAAGGAGAAAAAATGGAAAATAAAAAATATTTAGAACAATTAAAAAAAGATTTAGAATTAGCAAGAGATTTTAATGAAATGACTTACATTTATTTAGAAATTCAAAGAATTGAAAAATTATTAGGAGAAACAAAATGATTTATACTATTATAAAAGAAATTAAAAATGAAAATTCAACTAATAATAAACAAAAATTATTAAAAAAATATAATAATGAACTTTTTAAAAAAGTTTTATTTTATACTTATAATCCTTTTTATACATTTAATGTAAAAAAATTTAATAAAGATAATAATCATTCATGTGAATGTAGTTTAGAAGATTCATTCCAAGTTTTAGATAAACTTAGAAAAAGAGAAATAACAGGGCATGCTGCTATTAAATTAGTTGAAGATATGTATAAATGTTTATGCAAAGAAAATGCTGAAGTTTTTGATAAAATTTTACAAAAAGATTTAAAAATGGGTGTTAATGTAAAACTTATAAATAAAGTTTTTGAAAATTTAATACCTATTAGTCCATATTTAGGTGCTATTCCATATGATGATAAAAAATTTAAAAAATTATTAGAAAAAGCACCTTTAATATCTCAAGAAAAAATGGATGGTATGTTTATCAATTTAATTAAAAATGATAATCAAATTTTAACAATTTCAAGAAGTGGTAAAGATTTACATTTATCTGATGCTTTTGATTTAAATGAATTAGATGAAGGTGTTGTGATTACTGGTGAACTTATGGTAAATGGATTTGATAGATATTCATCTAATGGAGTATTAAATTCTCTTAAAACTATTATGACTAAAAAAGACGAAGGTAAATTATCATTTAAAGATGAAGAAAAATTCTATAAATCTTATAGAAAAACACCTAAAGAAATTATAGAAGATATTTATATTGTAGCTTGGGATTATATTCCTTATGAAAAATGGAGTAAAGGTAAAGATGAAACACCTTATATGGAAAGATTTAATAAATTAAAAGAATCTAATAAAATTAAAATAGTAGAAACAAGATTTATTAGTACTTTTGAAGAAGCTATGAACCATTTTATTGAAGTTAAAAATAAAGGTGGTGAAGGAACTATTGTTAAAGATAAAAATGTTATTTTTCAAAACAAAAAACCAAATGATATTATTAAATTTAAAATTATAGTTGAATTAGATATGAAAATTGTTGGTTACCTTTATGGAAATAAAGAAACTAAATATGAAAATAAAATCAATAGATTAGTTTGTGAAACTTCTGATGGAATTATTAAAACTACAACAAGTGGTGTAGACGAAAAAACTATGGATTTATTTACAGAAATGAAAGATAATTTAATTGGAAAAATTGCATCAGTTGAATGTTCTGGATTAAGTTGGGTAGATGGTAAAGTTGAAGCATTATTACATCCAAGATTTGTATCTTTAAGAGAAGATAAAAATGAAGCTGACGATTTAAATACTGCTATAAAAATTGAAGAAGCTGCTAAGGAGTTAAAATGCTCTTAATTTTTGGTTATATGAATATAATGGATAAAGAACCTATTTTAATTATGAAATCTTCTTTGTCTATTGAAGAAACAAAAAAATTATTAAAAGATAAAAATATAATAGATAATTTTGATTTAGATATTTATCAAAAAATTGAAGTTCAAAATATAGATACATATTTAGAAGATTTAAAAGATTATAGACAAATAGATTAAATAATTTTAAAAGGCTTTAATATGGAAATAATGATGCCTATATTTTTTATAGCTATGATAATTTATATTTTAAAACACAAAGAAGAATATTCATCAATAGTTATTAAAGAAGAATGTATAAAAGGTATTTTATACTATAGAGTAAAAGGAACTTTATCTTTAACTCCAGCAATAAATGAAAATGGTAATTTTATCAAATGCAAAGTTAAAGAACATAGGACTTTATTTAAAGACCCTATTTTAGAAAAAGGGGAAAAATGTTAAAAGAAATTATATTAAAAGTTAAAAATATAAATGAAAAAGCAACACCTCAATTAAAAAATCTTAAAAAAGATGAGTTAATTAAATTTTTAGATACATTTGTTAATAATTTTAATAGTTTAGATGTAACAGAAAAATTTGCTGGGCAACAATTAAAAATGAGATGGGATGCTAGTCATAATTATTTTGAAGTAGGTGTCAAACAAGGTGAATTTTGGAGAACAGCAGAAACATTTAATTATTATCAAGAAATAACATTACCATTTAGAGATTATTTTATGGATAACCATATAGATGTTAATTATTTAATAATAGGAGAAGTTTTAAGTCCTAAAAAAGTACAAGATTTTATCAATTATAAATTAAAAAATGAAGTTTTTATAGATTTTTCAAATGTTATTGATAAAAAAATGAAAGAAAAAGTTGAAGAATATGCTAAAAAGAAATATAAAAATCCTATTACTATTTTAACAAAAAAAGATATTAAAATTCAAATAACTAAAAATTTTGACAAATTAAAAAAAGAATTAGATAAATGGAAAGAAAAAATTGAACAAACAAAAACATTAAAAGAACTAAGGTCATTAGTATTACCTGAAATTGAAGATTATTTAGGAGAATTTATTGCTAATGAATTTAAAAGTAAAATTGATAATTATGCTCCTTTAGAAGGTTTATTTATAAATTTTGAAGGAAAACCTTTAAAAATTCCTAATAAAAAATTCAAAGAAATTCAAAAAATTTCAGTTAAAATGGTTAATCTTTTTAAAATGCCTACTAAAAAAGTAAAAGAAAGATTAAAAAATAAGGATAATTTATATGATGAAATAATTGATTTTTTAAAACAAAATAGTAAATTAGAATTACCAGATGAAAGTCAATATAATAGATTTTTAAGTAAAGAAGAATCAAAAATGTTGTTAAACAATTTAGAAAATGGTAATATGGATATAATTCAAGTTTATGATTATATTAAAAAACATAAAAGGAAATAAATAATGGTATTAAAAGAAGCTATTAAAGAAATAAAAAATATTTATGAAAGTACTTTAGAATATAATAAATTAAAATACTATCCTGTCTTTTTTCAACATATAATGGATGGGAAAGAATTAAAATTAGGAGGTTCAGGTAAAAAAGGAAATGTTAAAATTCTTATTGATGATAATATAAAACATCTATATGATTTAGTACAAAAAGGTGATTTAGAAAATGTAAAAGAGTTGATTTATAAAAAACCTATTTTTGTTGATGAATATACTGGTAAAAAATACAGATATACAAATTTTTTTAAAGGAACTTTTAGTGGTTATGATGGTGTGAAAATAGATACAAAAACTCAAGAAACATATAATGCATTTTATTATGCTATTATTGTTAATGAATTAGGTGATTATGAAAATGTAGACCAAGAAACATTTAATAAAGCAAAATCATATGTATATAGTGATTATGAAATGACATATGATAGATTTTTAGAAATAAGTAGAGATACTTTATGGGAAAAAAGTGCTAAAAATTCAGCTTTAGCTTTTTATAATGAATTTAAAGATATTATTCAAAAACCTATGAATTTTTTAAGAGGAACTGGTTTAATGTCAATTTTAGAAAAACAATATAATAAAGTTGAATTTGTTGATGAAGAAGGTAATAAAAAAGCAAAACCTAAAAGAGATAAATGGAACCCTATGGATATTTTAGGTGTTTCAATCAATGATATGCCTAATATTCAAAAAGAAGTAAAAAATGCTTTAATGATAAACTCTCTTAATAGTATTATTGCTCAATATTTTGATGAAGGTAAATTATATCCTATTTCTCTTAAAAAAGTAGGAGAAAATCCTAAAGTAGAAATTTTTAATAAAGTTCCTTATGAAATTTTAATTGAAAAAGCTTTTGTTCAACCAATCAAAATTTTTACTAATGATATTTATATAGAAAGTGAAAAAGCTTTAATTCAATTTAGAAGTTTTGATTCAGATGGGGCTAAATCATATAGTGTTCAAGGTGAAATCAAAGGAGAATTTGCTAACCAAGGAAAAATAGGAGAAGGTCCTATAAATTATATTTTAGAAGATATTGGACTTCCTACAATAATTGATAAAGATTTAAAAACAAATAAAGATTTAAATTATATGGCTAATTTATTATATGATTGGTTTAATACTATTAAACAAGAAGAATATAAATTTTCTGATTATAAAAAATTAGAAAATAAAGATAAATTTATAAAAGAAGCTATTAAAAAAGGTAGAAAATATATTTATTCTAAAATTTTTGAAATGAAATTATTAGATTCTTTAAACAATAATAATAAAAAAATAAATGAATTTACAAAACAAGCAATTTTATATGCAAAATCTCAATTAGATATAAGTTCAGTATTTGTTAAAATATCATAAGTTTGTTATTTTAAAATGTTAGGGTATAATTACCCTAGCATATTCATGAATTTTAAAGGAGTATAATATGATATTACAAAAATTTAAATCAGAAATTTTAGAAAATGTTTTAAATGAATTAGAAAAAGATGGTTATAATATTTCTTTATTTATTGAATTTGAAGATTGGGTAAGATTTAGAATTGATAATAAAATTATGACAGTTGAAAAAGAAAATAATGAATTAAAAGTATGGGATAAAAATTTATATGAATATAAAATTATAAAAGATGAAAATTCTTTAAAAAATATTATTTTGAAAAATTATCAAGCTATAGAAAAAATGTATAAAATAGAAAATGATATCAATTTATTTGCACAAATATTATTAGAAAATTTTGTATATGATTCTATGTATAAAACATATAGTTCTTTAGAGATTGTCAAAGATAAAGTTACTTATAATATAGATATAATAAATAAAAAAGTAGAATCAATTGATTATCATCTTTTACCTGAAGAATTAGATAATATTATAAATGGTAATATAAATTTTTTAAAAGAAATTAAAAATAATATTATTGAAATAGAAAATTTAATTCAAGGAGAATAAATGTTTGGTTTTATTAAAGAGAAAAAATGTAAAGAACAAGTCAATAATGAAAAATCGAAATTAGATTTATATGAAAATAATATAGAACAATTTTTTGATATAAAATTTAATCTTTTTGAAAATTATGAATCTCAACTTGAAAATCCATATGAATATTTCAATAAATTACCTTCTGCTGTTATAGAAAAAACAAAAAATGAACTCAATATAGATAATGACAAAATTAAAAAATTATTTATTACTTTAATTGATTATTTTAATGTTGTTATTGAATTAGGTCATATGGAAATGGATAGAGAAGATGTTGATATTTTATGGCATAATTTTATTTTAGATACAAAATCTTATTTAGAATTTTGTTTAAAATGTTATGGTAAATTTATTCATCATAATCCTTATGTTAATAAAAAATCTGTTAATAAAATTAGAATTCTTAAAGATATTTTAAAAGCTAATAGTTCTTTTAAAAGGAAAAGAAAATTAAATATTAAATATTTTGAAAAAAATGATAGAGTATATGTTGATGATTTAAACCCATTTTTACCTCTTTATATATTAGATGTTCCATCAAATGTTTCAAATAAAGATAATACATATAATTTTAATGATTTTGAAAAAAATTATTCAAATGAAATATCAGGGGATTTACATAAACATGTAGACATTTCATATTTATCAAATACAGATCATAATTTTTTGAATTCTAATCACTCAAGTTGTGGAAGTTCTAATAATTCTAGTTCTTGTAGTTCAAATTGTGGAAGTTAAGATTTTTTCTTGACTTTCTTTAATTTTTATAATATAATTATAAAAAATTTAAAGGAAATTCATGAAATTAAAATATGATTTTTTAGGAACAATATTTGGTATATCTGGTGCAATTTTGTTAACATTAAATATAGGATTAAATTGGATAGCTTTTATATTATTTTTAATAAATTCATTTTTTTATATTATTTATGGTAAAATTTCTAATAATAAAAATATTGTAATTTTAAATATTGTTTATTTTATTCTTAATTTAATAGGATTATATAATTATTGGTAAAATTTCTTGACTTTTTATTAAATTTTTTGTATAATTATAATATAAAAAATCAAGGAGATAAAATGGATTTTAGATTTAAAAAACAATATTTTGGAAATTGGTATATTTATAATCAAAAAGATAAAATTGAATATGGTGTTAATGGTACAAGTCATCATTATTCAATTAGTAAAAAAGATTATTCCTTAGGAGTAATAAAAGATATTATTTTAAGAACTATTTTTTCTACTAAAATTTATTTATAAAGGATTATCATGAATGTTATTGTAAAAGTTTATAATATTTTTGATAATATAATTGATCAATATGAATTATACAATATTAAAAAAGATTATTTAGAATATTTAGAAGAAAGTTATGAAGACCAAGGTTTATGTGTTCTTTTTGAATATTTTTAAAAATTTTCTTGACTTTTCTTTAAAAATTTAGTATAATAATAAAAATTAAGGAGACATCATGATAATATGGGAAAAAGCAATAGCAAGAGTTTATAATAGATATGGAAAATTTATGAACGAAGAGTTTGAAGTTTATGATTTAAGCTGTACAAATTTAGATAAAATTGAATTTGATTATTTGCAAAGAGATTTAAGAGTTAAATATGAATTTATTGAAAAGAAAAACAAAAAAGGTAAAAAATCATGAGTGGAGTTATAGGTTATAAAAATAGGATTAAAAGAGAAGAAGTCAATAAAATATTAGACAATTATTCAAAAATTTTATATAAATTTGGTAAAAAATATTATAAAGATAATTATAAAGGTTTTATTATTACTGGTTCATATAATAATCCTTTAAAAAATGATTTTGGAGACATTGATTTAATTTTAATTTTCGAAGGATTAGAAAATTCAAAAGCAATTAGAAAAGAAATTAAAGATAAATTATCTAAATTTTTAGAAAAAAGAAAAGAATTTATTAAATTTATTGGTAAATATTCAGGGAAAAAATCACATAAAGCTGGTGAATTAGTATCAGTAGCATATAATTATAATAATAAACCTATTCAAATTGATAATATAATATCTTTAAGTTTAGAAGAATCAAATTTTAAAAATAAATTTTTGTCTTTAGGTGCTATTAAACAAGGTTTATTATTAGGTTTAGTAAAAATATATTATGATAATTTAATGAACGAAGATGTTAGTTTATCAAGTAGAGGTTTAAAAATAAAATCAAATTATGGTAATATATTTTATAATCCAAATTGGGAAAAAGTAGAAAATATTATAAAATATTATGAAAATAATTATAATATTATTTTAAATGATTTAGATACATATAAAAATATTGAAAAATTATCTGAAAGAGATATAAGAAGAATTTCTGGAATGTTTTTAAAAATGGTAACAGTTAAAACAGGTGAATTAAATACAGAAAAAGGTATTGAAAAACAAAAATGGATAAATTTTTTTAAAGAATTAAAGGATAAATATGAAGAAAAAACAAATGAAAAAAATAGCTAAAAATTGTGGAATTAAATGGAAAAAATTAAAAAAATTTATGAAAGAAATTGATTGGAAAAATGGATTATAAAAAGGTTAATATATGATGTGTAAGATAATAAAAAAATTATTATATTTATACATTAAATATCTTTATTATAAATCAAAACAAATACATTCTTTAAATGAACTCAAAAAATTTTTTAAAAATAAAATATATCCATTTGAAGAATTATCAGATAAAATAAATTGTAAAAAGGAAAAATAATGTTAAAAGAAATTATAGAAGAATTAGTAGGAACATTAGAAACTTTAGTTTTAGGCAAAGATTCAATTGATTATTCAAAAGCTGCTTTTACAATAGGTAGATTTCAACCTTTAACTTTAGGTCATATGAAAATGATAGATGAATTAAAAAAATTTAATAAAGCATATATATTTATTGTTAAAGGAAAAAAATCATCAAAAGATAAAGATAAAAATCCTTTTGATTTTGAATTACAAAAGGAAATGATTCAAAAAGTAGCCCCTAAAATTGAAGTTATTGAAATTCCTTCAGGGTATTTTGTAGATGAAATTGAAAAATTACCAGAAAATGAATTTTATTTACTATGTGGAAGTGATAGAGTAAAAGCTTATCAAAGAATGTTAGATTATTTAGAAAATAAAAAAGTTGAAATTATTGAAGTCCCTAGAAGTGATGATGATATAAGTGCAACTAAAGTAAGACAAGCTTTAAAAGATAATAATAAAAAAGAATTTGAAAAAATGACACCAAAAGAAATTCATAATTATTATGATAATTTAAAAAAATATTTATAATTTATAAAAAGGAGAATAAATGAATATGAAATATAATAAAACAAATGGTTATTATAAATTTTGGAATAAAGATGGAAAATATTGTAAAATTAAAGTAGAAGATGAAATTAAAAATGAAAAAATTATTGTTTCATTCATTAAAAATGCTGGTGAAGTTCAATATCATTCTCCAGACAAAATTTTTAAAAATACAGTTGAAGTTATTCATTTTTTACTTAAAAATTTAGAAACAGATGGTATAATTTTTAAAATTTCAAAATCAAGTACAATAAAATAAAATATAAAATTTTATTGTATTAGGAGTTAATATGGAAATTTTAGGTAATGGAGGAGCATTTGATAAAGTATCTAGTTCATTTTTAATAGAAGTTGATTTTTTGATTGAACCTTTATCAAATGGATTATTTTTAATAGATTGTGGTAATGGTATTTTTGAACAAGTAAAAGATAAAAAAATCCAACAAATATTTATTACTCATACTCATTTTGATCATATTGCAGATTTGGAAAGATTAGTATATTACAATTTTTTTGTACATAATTTAAAAACTTATGTATTAGCTGGTAAGAAAGTTTTAGAAGAATTAAAAATTATTTTTAAAGATAAATTTAATAGTATATATGTTAATGGTGAAATTATTAAAATAGATGAATATTGTATTTTTATTGAAGCTAAAGAAAATGATTATATAGAAACATTTGAAGTAAATCACGGACAATTTAATTGTTATGGTTTATATCTAAAAAAGAATAATATTATTATAAGTGGAGATGCAAAAGCATCATATTCAATTTTAGAAAAAATTAAACAAAATAAAGATAAAAATTTAATTGTTTATCACGATTTAAATTTACATCAAAATTCATATAACAGTGTTCATATGTGTTTAGATGATTTTAAAAATGTATATAAAGAAGTTATAAATAAAGTTGAATGGAAATTTTATCATACAGGAAAAGAAAAAATTTTAACTTTATCTGATATAAAGGAAATGTTATAACTAAAAAAAAATATTATGGATGATTGAATTATTAGACTATTTAAGTGATATGCATATATACATCAATAAAATTGTTGAAGAAGATGGTGTTGATATATCTTATGATGATGTTAAAGATATTATTAAAGAGTTAAAAGAATTAGTAAATAATATATAATTTATTAAATAATTCAAAAAGGATATTTATGGAATTATTAAAAGAAGCAATAAACAAAACAATAAATATTAAAAAATGGAAAAAAGTTGATGGTGATTTCAGTTCTCCAAATATGGAAAAAATTGTATATGAAACAAAAGGTGAATTTGAAATAGAAAAATATTTATCAGATTATAATAAAAATTTTAAAATAAAAAGTCCTATATGGATTGAATATACAATTTTTGATAAAAATACTATTTTAATAGATTTTCTTATATCTAAACAAAATTTAAAATTTGAAACACATAATGATAGATCTTTATTAGCAAAAACATTAAAATATCAAAATGGTAAAATTAGTCAAGGCGTAGGTATGGTGTATAAATTTGTAAGCATTTCAAAAGACTTTAAAAAATATATTAAAAAAGATATTTTAAAATTTTTTGATGTAGAAAATGTAGAATTTACAGAAAGTTATTTCAATAAAAATATTTTAAAAAATATTTTAGAAGAAGTAAAAAATTCATAAATAAAATATTTATAAGGAGTTAAAATGACAGATATTAAAAAAATTTTAAAACAATTAGAAGAAGAAATGAATAAAAAATCTCCTGAAGAAAAACAAAAAATGAAAGAAGAATTAGAAAAAATTATTAAATCATTAAATAAAAAATTATAAAGGAGTAAATATGAAAGTAAAAATTAAAGATGAAATAGATGATATTAGATTAAAATTAAATCATAGAGAATTAGTTTTAATTAAAAATGCTTTAATGAATTTAGAAATTGATAATTTAGATAATTTAAATAGATATTTATTTGATTGTCAAGAATATGAAAATGAAAAAGAATTAGAAAAAGATATTAAAAAAATGATATCTAAAATCCACAAAAAATTATTTACTATAAATCCTTGGTAAAATGAAAATTTTAAAAAAATATTTTAAAAATCACAAAAAAGAATTTTATTCTTTTAGTGAAATAACACAAGTAAGATTAGTAGGATTAGTAATATTTTTATTTATAATAAATTTATATATGCCTATTATAACTTCTTTAAAAGGAATTTATTTAACAATTTTTGGATTAAGTCCAGCGACAATAATAGCTTTATTTTCTATAGCAAGTATTGCTATAGTTAAAATTTCACCTTGGTTAATGAAAAATGTCAAATTTTCTAATTTATATTTATTAAGTATAATTTTAAATTCATTATTTATAATTAGTGGATTATTATATTTTTATTCACCATCATTGTTTGTTTGGATAGATTCTTTTATAAGTATTTTTGATGCTGCTGTATATTGGGCATTATCAAATACTTTTTCAAATTATATTCATTATTTTGAACCTGAAAGTTATTCATCATTCCAAAATTATAGAATGATAATAATATCTGAAGTAGAAATAGTAGCATTTACATTATCAGCTATTTTAACTGGATTTTTTAGTTATGGAATTTCAATATTAGCTTTATCTATAGTAGGTATAATATTATTTATATATCAAATTTCTAAATTAAAAATGTTCAAAAAATATGATTTTGTTTATATGTATAGATATCATAAAGATTTAAAAGAACAAGAAAAAAGAAAAAATAATATTAAAATTAGTTGATTTTTTATTATTTTTTAATAATATTATAAAATAAAGGAGAAATAATTGAAACAAGTAAAATATAATCATTCAAATGGTATTGTAAATGTATTTGAATTTGACGAAAAACAAGTAAAAAATAAATTAGAACCAAAAATTTATATTGTTAGTTATAATAAATATACTGGATTTTTTCTTAAATATTCAGCAGATAAATTTATTTTACCTAAAAAAATTTATGGTAATACTACAAAAAGAGCTAAAAAAATTATAGATACATATAATAAAAGAGAAGTTAATACAGGTGTTATTTTAGTAGGTGATAAAGGTAGTGGTAAATCATTATTATCTCAAACTATTGCTAATAAAATGATAGAAGACAATAAACCTGTTATTTTAGTACAAGAAGGTTTTATTGGTGATGATTTTATGAGTTTTATCAATAAATTAGGGGATTGTGTTGTAATTTTTGATGAATTTGCTAAAACTTATGCTAGTGACCCTGATGAACCTAATTATCAAGAAAAACTTTTGACAATGTTTGATGGAGCATTTAGTGCAAGTACAAATAATAAAATTTTATATATTGTATTAGAAAATGACAAACATAGATTAAATGATTTTCTAATTGATAGACCAGGAAGATTTTATTATAGATTTGAATATTCTAATTTAGAAGAAAATGCTATTAAAGAATTTTTAAATGATAAAAATATTAAAGATGAAAAATTTATTGAAGATTTAATTGATTATAGTAGAAGAGTATCTACATTTAGTTTTGATATTTTGAAAGCTATTGTTGAAGAAAAAATAAGATATAATGAAACATTAGAAGAAATTATTGAAACATTAAATGTAGAAAGATTTGATAATAATGAAAATGAAATTATTTTAAGTATAATTCATAAAGAATCAAATAAAGAATTAACTATTATAAATGATTTAAAAAAATATGATGAAATTTATATTGAAAGTAGTATTAAAAAAGAAGAATATGAAAATTTAAAGAAAAATTATAAATTTTCATCTTATTTAGATAATTATAATTTAAAATATCAAGAAGGTGATAAACTAATTTATGATAATGATGATTTTGTCGTAGTTACTAAATTAAAACCTATTAAAAAAATTGATTATAAAAAATATTTATAATCTTTTTTCTTGACTTTTTTTATAAAATTCAATATAATTACAATATAAATAATAAAAGGAAAAACATGAAATTTGTAACAAGTAATGAATTTAAAATTAAAGAAATAAAAAGAATTTTACCTAATGTAGAAATTGTAAAAGGAAAAGATTTAAAAGAAGTAAAAGGAACAAGTGAAGAAGTTGCTATTTATAAAGCTTTAGAAGCAGGAAAAGGATTTGTAATTGAAGATACAATTCTTGAAATTAAAAATAATAAAAAATGGGAAGAACTAGTTGAAATTAAATGGCTAATTGATGATTTACAAAAATATATTGGAAAAAAAGCAAAATGGATAGTTACTTTTGCTTATAATGATGGAAAATATATTACTTTATATAAAGGAGTAATTGAAGGAACAATTGGAAATCCATATAAAGTTGATGGAAAAATAAGAGGATATGGATTTGACCCATATTTTTATATTGATTTTAAAAATACATTAGCAAAATTAGATAAAGAAGGAAGAAAAGATGATTTTTCTGCAAGACAAAAAGCTTTATTAGCAATTAAAAAGAATAAAAAATTTAAAAAAATAAAAATATCTGAAATACCTAAATGGACTGGAAATTATCAAAATGAAAATTAAAGGAGTTAAAATGATGGATTTTAATGATATTATAGATATAATTTTTGATGATAATATAGATGAAAATAATCAAACATATAAAAAAAATTATAACAAAGAATTGATTTGTGAAATGTTTATTTTTATTAAAAATAAAATTCCTTATAAATTAAATCTTTTAAAAAGTGGTAATTATGCTATTACTTTAAATGGAAATATTATTGATAAATTATATACAGATGATATTATTGAAGCAAAATACAAATATATTATTAAAATTATGGAATTAAAATAATTTTATTTAAAATTTTTAAAAAATAAATAATTTTTCTTGACTTTTCTTCTTATTTTTGATATAATTATATTATAAAAAATAAGGAGTTCAAATGACATTCATTAAATTAGATACATATAGAAAATCTTTAGAAGAAATTAAATATAAAATTAAAAATTTATCAATAGAAGAATTAGAAGATTTAGATATTACAGATACTAATGAAGTTGCTTGTGTTAAAGGTTTTATTACAGAAGGTGAATATTATATTTATGGTGAAAGAGAAGAATTTAATAAAAAAATTTCTAAAGATTTAAAAAAAATTGAAAAAAAATGTTTAATAAATAAAATTATTAAATTAAAAGGTGAATTCCAAGGCAAAAAATTTACTTATACAATTACTTTTAGTCCAAATAAAATGTTTTTTTCTTCTAATAATGATGTTGTAAGAAGAGCTAATAAGAAAAAAGGTTTAGATACTGTTAGAATTTTAGATGCTATTGATTTAAAACAAGTAATGAAAAATTTAGAAACTGAATATAAAAATTATTTAATTGAAGTTAAAACTTGTTTAATTTTAAATGCAACTAAATTAGTAAGAAGTGATAAATACAAAGACGTTTATCAAAAAATGGTAGATGCAAATGAATTTGATAGATACACTTACTATCATATTGTTGATGATAGAAAAGATTTTTTAAAAAAAATAGGATTTAGTGAAAGTGAATTAAAAAAATATGGTGTTCATACTGAAGAAAAATGTTTTGGTCATACATGTGGAATAACAGCTATTCCTAATTTCAAAGATAAAACTATAAATGTAATTGCTTATAGTTCAGACGACTAAGGAGTTAATATGAAAGATTTAAAATTAAAATACCAAAATGAAATTGATCAAATAAATAAAAAAATTGAAAATTTATATAATAAAATACTAAAAGATAAAAAAGTTTCTAATGAAATTGAAAATTTAATTAAAAAAAGAAAAATCTTAGAAAATAAAATCAAAGAAATAGAAATAAATGCTTTTAGGAATTTATTATGAATAAAATAAAATTAAAAATTAAAAAATTAAAAATATTTGATAATATCCCTAATAGATATGAATTAGATAAAATTTTATTTAAAAAAGACTCTTTTTTTAAATGTATGAAAGATCATCGTATTTCTAAATTTTTATTAAATAAAAATAAAAAGGTAAAATAAAATGGATTTAACAAATATTTTAGTAGAAAAATTTAATAAATTTATTAGAGATGAAATTAGTGCAGCAGCTGGTTATATTGTAATTGCACAAAAGTTAAAAGGTAAAGATGTTGCTAATGTAGTAAAAGAACTAATGGAACATGCAAGTGAAGAATTTACACACTACAAAGAGCTTATTACATATGCTGGAAATCACGGATTTTTAGATAAGTTAAAGTTAGTGGATTTTGATACTACAGTTACACAATATGAACCAAAAGATTTAATTGAATGTGTTAAATTTATCCAAAGTCTAGAAGAACAAGCAAGAAATGATTATAAAGAAATGGTATTGTTAGCTAGAGAAAATGATGCTGTTGAATTAGAAGAATTTTTTGAAGATATTATGGGAGATGAAATAGGTCATTTTAATGATTTACAATATATTTTTGGGAATATTCCTACAAATGAAAGTATATTAGTAAAATCTCTTAAAGAAATAAAACAAAATGGAAAAAATTGATGAAATTAAAAAATTATATGAAGATTTAGCAGATTTATTAAGTTCAGATAAATTGTCTGATGATATTATAAATGATATTATCAAAAAACATAAAGAAATATATATTTTATTATTAAATAAAAAATATAAAAATTTAAAAAAGTCTTCTTGATTTTTTATTTTTAATAAATTTATAAAATACAAAAAGGAAATATTATGGATAAATTAAAAAAAGTAATCTTTAAAACTTTAAATGATTTATTTACTATTAAAGGTTTTGAAATGAAAGACAATGAAATTGATTTTGTTGCTATTGGACCATTTTCAGATGATGAATTAAATTCAATTGCAAATGTAGTTGTAGATTCTTATAAAATGGTTTTAAACAAAAATGTAGAAGCAGAAGTAACACAAGACTACCATGGTACAGGTAGAAATTATGTTACTATTATGGTTTTTGAATAAAATCATATAAATAATCAAGAAAATATAATTTTTTCTTGACTTTTTCTTTATTTTTTAATATAATTATAATATAAAAAGAAACAAGAAGGAAAAATCATGAATAATGAAATTAAAAAAAATTTATTTTTAAAATTATATGGGAGTTTAAATTATGACAGAATTGATAATTTAGGTAATATTTTTAAAGCTTCATGGGAAAATATAGAAAAAAATATTTATACAATTTCTTTTTATGGAACAAAAATTGAAGATAATAAAGAAATTATTGAAGTGTTTTCTAATTTTGAAAATTTAGAAGAAGTTGATTTTTCTGATTATGAATATGAAATACCAGAAAATTTTGTTTCATATTTAATAAACAAAAAAATCAAAATAATTTTTGGAAAAAATATATCTAAAGGTAATAAATTAGAATTATATTTTTTAGAAAATAAATTAAAAGAAGAAAGAAAAAAATATTTCGAAGTAAAAGCAAAATTAGATTTATATTCATTAAATATCGAAAATATTTTAAAAAGAATAGATGAAATTAAAGATAATTCTTGACTTTTAAATAAAAATTTGATATAATTATAATATAAAAAAGGAGATTATACATGAAAAAAACAACAATTCATACAAATGATGTAAGAGTAAAAAGTATTTTAGACTATGAATTATTTGGTCAATTTAGTGATGGTTTTTGGGAAAGTTCAAGAAACTATAATTGGCAAATTTTAGGAAAAGTTGTTGTAGATAATAAAAAAGGTTTGGAAGGTCCTCAATGGCAAATAAAAGAAATAATAAATAGACCTTATAATGTCGAAAATAGAGAATTATTAAAATATATTGGAGCGAGAATGACAGGATTTGTTGCATTCGCTGACTTATTAGTTGAAAAAAATTGTTATGATTTAACATTAGCTATTGAAAATCTTTCAGAAATTGCTTGGAATTGTGAAGGATTTGAAAAAAGAATTACAACTTATAAACCTGTTAGAATAACAACTTCAATGTTACCTAAAGTAAAAGAAAAATTATCTTATAGAGATGATAAAATAGTTAATAATGTTATTGAAATTTTATTCAATTACTTAAAAGAAAATGAAATTATTTTAGATATTAAAGAATTAAAAGAAGTTTTAAAAGAAACAAACAAAATTCTTAGAACATCTTTAGTTTAATTGAGGATATTTATATGATAAATGTAAATACTAAATTACCTGATACATTAGATGAATATCTTTTAAAACTTGAAGAATACTTTAATAAAAAATATAATTATAGTATTTATAATAAAATAATTGATAAACAAATTGAATTTGATATTTTAAATGTAAAAAGAATAGTTAAAGAATATTATAATAAAGATTGTAATATAAATTTTTGTTATAATGTTCCATCATTAAAAATAACAAAATGTGTTAATAAATAAGGAGTAAAAATGTATTGTTATATAAACCCAAAACTTTTTAAAGAATTTACAAGTAGAAAGAAAAAGATAACACCTGCTATATCCGACGATTGGGAAATTTTACCTGAGAGTTATAATTCAAGTTCAGATATTACTTATTATAGTAAAAAATTAAATCAAAAAATAAGTGGATGTAATGTATTCACTTTATTAGAACTTCTAAAAAATTATAAAGCAAAAATAAATGGTTTAAAACTTGAAGGTGAATGGATAATTGGACAAGATAGAAAACTTTATTCAAAAGAAGACTACGAAAAATGGATTAAAAAATATGGTTCTATAGTTGAAAGTGAAATATCTTTAAAAAATATCACTTATAAAGATGTAGGTTCATTATATCAATTTAAATGTGGAGCAAAATATTATTTTTTAGGATTTATTAAAGATGAAAAAGGTAAAAAAGTAAGAGTCTTTGGAAATTACCAAAAAAATTACGATGCTTGGGTATTTGAATTTGTTAAAACAAAAGGTAAAATAAGTAGAAAAATAAAAGGGAAAAAATTATCTCAAAAAGAAATTGACGATAGTTTTACTTATTTTCTATTTAGATTTTCTTATAAAAAATATAACGTAGGTGATATTGAGCTAGTTAAGTATTATGATAAAGATGAAGGTATTATATATGATAAATTTATAATCACTAGAGAAACATATAATGATAGAAATTTTACATTTGATGCTTTTGATGAATATGGAAATGAAATAAATCCATATTGTTTATTCGATGAACCTTTTGAATATAGTTTTATTTCATTAGAAGCAAAATATGAAGATGGGTTTATTTATTATAGATACAAATTAAACAAAAACCCTATTTACGATAGAGCTAAAGAAAGAGACTCTAGCGCTTTACATAGCATTCTTAAAAAATATGACTTTGAAAATTGGAAGAAACTTGAAAGAAATTTATATTTTAAAAGAGTTAAAAATTATATAAAATAATTTATAAACTCTTGACTTTTCTTTTTATTTTTAGTATAATTATAATGTAAAAAGAAAAAAGAAAAGGAACAATCATGAAAGATAAAATTTTATACTTCACATTTAAATTTTTAGGTTATTTTATTCCAGCAATTTTTATATTTTTATTTTGCATAGGTATTATAATAAATGAAAATAATTCATTTTTAGTATATTTAATGGAATTTTTATTAAGTTTAAATATTTATCAAATGTTATTTACTGATAATTTAACAAAAGATTTAAGAAACATTTAATTTAATAAATATATTTAATAAAAGACAAAAATTTATTAAACATTTTTTAAAATATATAATATTAGTTTTAAACATTAAGGAGAAAAATTGAAAGAAAAAATTATCACAAAAAATAATATTTTTAAAAAACAAGAAAAAAAATTTGAAACTCAAATTCCAAATGATTATCACTTAATTGTTAGACTTGATGGACATAAATTTAGTAAATTTACAAAAGGTTTGAAAAAACCTTATGATGAAATTTTGGGTAAAGTTATGGTTAATACAATGGTAGCATTAGCAAATAAATTCAATGCTAATTTAGGATATACAGGTTCTGATGAAATTACACTTTATTTTCTTAAATGTAATGCTAAACAGACACACCCTTTTGCTGGTAGAACTCAAAAGATGGCAAGTCTATTATCAGCATTTGCTACAAAAGAATTTAATGCTTTTTGGGAATATGAAATTGAATATTATAAAAATAATGAAAATGATTTAAAATATCTTGATACAATTGTAAGTAAAAGATTTGAAGCATTTTTTGACGCTAGAGTTTATGGTGTTGAAACATTTGAAGAAGTTTTTGAAAATTTCAAATGGAGAAATCACGATGTTTTTAGAAATGCTAAAACAGGGTTTGCACAAGCATATTGCAGTCATAAAGAACTCCTAGGTAAAACAGCAAATGAACAAATTACTTTAGCTTATGAAAAAACAGGTAAAAGTTTTGGAGATAGTCCTAAATGGTTTAAGTATGGGACATTTTGTAAAAAAGAACTTTATATGAAAGAAACAAATAATGGTTCAGTAGAAAGAAGTAGAATTAGAACTTGGAGTGAATTACTTGAAGATTATAAACCAGAATTATTTGATAAGTATATCAATGAAGAAGAATTTAAAATTGTATAATTATATATAGAAAGAAGAAAAGAATATATTATTTCTAATTCAATTTTAAAATTGTATAATTATATATAGAAAGAAGAAAAGAATATATTATTTCTAATTCAATTTTAAAATTGTATAATTATATATAGAAAAAAGAAAAGAATATTTCTTATAAAGGATTTTTAAAATATGAAAAAATTTAATAAAAATTTTTACAAAAAAGTTTGTTATTTTTATAAAATATTGTATAATTTTAATATAAAAAAATTAAATAATATAAATTATTCATCATATCCATAATAAATATTTCTTTCTAAAATTATACTTTATTGTAGGAATATTTATTATGGATTATACAAAATTTAGAAAGGAATATTTATTATGGATAAAAATAAATTATATAAAAAAATTGCTAGAAAAAATTGGAAAAGAAAAAACAATATTCACGCTAAAGCTTTAAATGACGTTAAACTTTGGGGTGAATTTAATTCTACTGACGAAGTATTTTCTAATTTAATTGTTCCTGTTCCTATAATAAACAAAGAATTAGAACATCATATTGAAGAAAATAAATTCAACTCTCTTATTAAAAAATCACACAAAAAACTTATTATGTTAGCTTTAAAAATTTACTTTGCAGAAGAGCACTATATTTACAATGGTATGTTTTTAGGGACTATTTTAGAGAACCAAAAACAATTTTCAACTAACAAAGTTGCTAGAATTTTAGAATTTTATTTATCTAAAATAAAAGGATATCCTACTAAAGATGAAGAAGAAAGAATTGCTAATGCATATAATTTATTACCTTTTATAAAATTTACATTTATGAATTATAATAAATCTATAGAATATTTTAATTTAATAGCTAATAAAAAATATGAAGATGCTAGAGAATTTTTATATAAAAATCAAGAATATAATTATAATGCTACTTCTATTAGAATGTCTTTATTATTAAAAAGAAATTATAAAGTTATTGATTTAGATAAAAAAGATTTTACTCAAAATATAAATAGTTGTTATTTAAGAAAATATGAAATTGAAAAACCTTATTTATCAGGAGAAGATTTAACAAAAGTAGCTAAAAATATGTTTAAAAAAGATGAAATTTCTAAAGAAGAATTTAGTGAAGTAATTAAAAATTCTAAAAATTTAAAATTAGAAGATGTTTTAAATGGTTATAAAAAAACTTTAGAAAATAAAATTAGAAAATATGAAATTGCTTTAACTAAAGATTTAGAAGATTTTCAAAAAGATGCTATTAAAGGTAAGATAAATAAATTAAACAGTCATATTATGCAAGTTGAAAAAGTTATAAAAGGAATAGAGGATAACTGTATTCTAAGTACTGAGTATCAAAACCAAGGTAGAGAATATAATTTATTTACTCAATTACATAAAGAACTAAGAACGATTGTTCTTTCTTTTATGGGATTCACATATGAAATTGATTTAAAATTTTCTAATTTTCAATTATTAAAGGATAATGAAAAAAAGTTCTTTAGAAGTAATGTGCTTGAAAATGCTTATAATAAATTAGATGAAATTTCTCAAGACATTGCTTCTAAAATTCAAATTCAAAATGAAAACAAAAGAAAAATGTTTAAAAAATCTAGGAAGACATTAAAAACTTATTGGATTAGTATTATGAATGGAATGCCAGCAGAATTTGTTCCTTATTATTTTACTAATAGATTAGACAATGAAACAATTGAATTTATAAAAAATTATGGGAAAGCTATAGAGGATACTTATGTTAAATTTAAAAATTTTTATGTAGAAAATAAATTGAAGTTTTATAATAAGGAATTAAAAGATAAGAGTGTTAATGAAGACAATATTGTATTTGTGGAATATACTAAAAGAGAGGAAAGAGTGATGAAAGAATTATCATCACTTTTAAATCTTGTAAGTGTAAGAATTCACGATGCATTATTTGTGAAATCAAATGATATAAAATCAATTAAAAACACTCTAGAAAATTTTGATTATGATATATCAATTGATAAAATAAATAAGAAATTTTTAAATTATATTTCTTAATTTATTTCATTATTATTTAAAATTCTTAAATTAAAATTTTAAAAAATAAAAATTCTTTCTTTTTTCTATTATAATTATACAACTTTTAATTTTAAAATATCCTTAAATCTTTTTTAAATTTTCTTGACTTTTTATTAAAAATATGATATAATAATATAAAAGTTAAGGAGATATCATGAAAGATTTAAGAAAAAATGATAAAGTAATTGTAGTAAAAGTATATGAAGAAACAATAAGTTTTTATAAAGCTATTGTTAAATCAAAAGGTAAAAAAACTATTACATTAGAAATAGAATTTCCTTGGTTTAAAGAAGGAGAAAGACATTATTTATATAGAATGGATCTTGAAAGATATACAACTAAAATTTATGATTTAAATGTAGATGTTAATAAAGTAAAAGAAGATTTAGAGAAAGAATTTGATAGAAAATTTGAAATTGATGATATTATAAATATTGAGGAGTAAAAATGAAAAATTATATTTTAGAAAAATTTAGAGAATTAGCTTTTAAAAATGGTATTGAATTTACTAATGATAATTCTAAGATTTTTGAAAAAGAATTTTTAAAAAAATTAGATAAAAATCCACTAAAAATTTTAGAAGAAACAAATTTAAAAGAATTTGATTTATTATTTGAAAGATATTTAAATTTAAAAGATAATTCTAATCAATTTAAAAAAGAAAATAAATGGATTGAAAAACTTTTAGAAAAAGGTAATGTTTATATTGTAGGAGGGTTTGTTAGGGATATTTTAGCAGGTTTAAAACCAAAAGATATTGATCTAGTTACAAATTTAAAACCTAATGAAATTGTTGATATTTTAAAAGATGAAGATATTAAATTAGATTTAGTTGGAGAACATTTTGGTGTTATTATGATTAAAGCAAAAGAATCATTTGAAATAGCAACATTTAGAAAAGATGTTTATAATAAATCAAAAGGATTGGGAGCAGATGAAGTCAATTTTGGTAATTTAGAAGATGATTGGCAAAGAAGAGATTTTACTATCAATGCTTTATATTTTGATTTAAAAACAAATATTATTATTGACTCTTCTAAAAGAGGTATTAGACATTGTTTAAATAAAGAATTTTCATTTATAGGAAAACCTGAAGATAGAATAAACGAAGATGCATTAAGAGTTATTAGAGTATATAAATTTATTAAAAAAGGATTTAAACCTATTAAAGGAACTTTAGAAGCAGCTAGAAGAAATTTTGATTATATGATGAAAAAAGCTAATCCTGAAAGAGTTAGAACAGAATTTGAAAAATTATTAAAAATTTAATAAAATTTCTTGACTTTTTTAATATTTTTTGATATAATTATATTAAGAAAACAAAATAAAAAACATCTAAAAGGAGAAAAAATGTTTTGGACTTTTTATATAATTTCAATTTTAATTTCTTTAGAAATATTCTTTCATTATAAGTTAAATTTAATAAAAGAAGAAACAAAAAATGAAATTAAATTTAAAGAAAAATTATCAGAAAAATATGATGTAGATGAAATTATAAAAAATAGATTTGCATTAAATTTTGATATTATTGTATTTTTATTTGTTGTTAGTTTGATACCTGTTATAAATATTTTATTTAGTATTATTCTAATATTCAATGAATCAAAATATTTTGAAGATCATTATACTAAAAAAATATGTAGATTTATTATAAATATAATTTATAAAATTTTTAAAAATTATATAAAAGAAGATTTAAAATGAAAATATATACGCCAAATGATAAAACAACTTATAAATATATTCACGAAGATTTATCAAAAATAAAATTTAATATTATATTTCATAATATGTTTATTAAAGGTGTTAATGATAATCCTTTAGATGTATTTTTAACAAAAGAAATTATAAAAAATATAATTGAAACTAAAATTTTTGATTTTATTGAACTTAGAATATTAAGACTTAATACTTGTGAAAATTCTATATTAGAAAAAAAATCATATTTTAAATGAAATTATTGATTATTTGAAGAGGAATTTGAGTATCAAAAAGAAAGATTGATAAAATTTTTATTAAAAAATGAAAGAGAACACATAATATCACCTGATACAGATGTAATTGTAAATTTTTTTAAGGAGAAAGAATGAGTTATACAGAAACTGGAATTGTAGAAATGGAATTAGTAAGAACATTTGAAGAAAATGAAAATGTTGAAGAATATTTAAAAAATTTATCAAAAGAATTAAAATTAAATTGTGATTTTTATAATAATATTATTGAATGTATAAATTATGATGAATCTGGATATTTTTTTAAAAATAATAAATTATTCAAAATTTTACATAAAGAAAGAACTGAAGAATTAGAACCTATCACAATTAAAACAAGTAATAAAGTTTTATTTGTTTGCTCTTATTATAATGGTGGGACTGATTTAACTGAAATGTTAGTTGAAACTTGTAAAGTTTAAAAGGAACTAATATGGAAAATGTATTTGTAGCAATTGTATATAATAAAAGATTAGTAACAATTTATAGACACGATAACATTATAGGATTACCTGGTGGTAAAATTGAATTAGATGTTAATGAAAATCCAATTGATGCTATACTTAGAGAAACATTAGAAGAAATAAATTTTAATCTAAATAAAGATAGACTTAAACAAATTAAAGACGACAGATTAAATCCTAAAACTGGTTTCTATTTGTATGAAGCTAATGTTTTTGAATTTAATAATATTTTTAAAAGATTTGCAAATGCTGAACATTTATTTTCAGAAATGTATGGTATTATGTTAATGGATTTTTCTGATAAAAATATTTTTGATTATCCTATGCATCCAGAATTTAAAGTTGAACTAGAAGTTCTTAGAGAAATTAAAGGATATAAGGATTAAAAATGAATATTAGTAATGATACAATATTAGCAGCTTTTAGATATGCTTTAGGAAGACAAACATATATTGTTAGTTCTGTTGTAGAAGACATTTTAAAAAATTGGGATAATATAGATAATAATTTAAAAAATTTAATAAAAAAAGAAATTGAAGAAGCAATTGAACAAAATAGAGCAGGTATGGAATGTGATATAAAAGAATGGAAAAAAATTCTAAATTATTGAATTTTTTTCTTTTTTGGCATAATTATAATATAAAAACAAAGGAAAAAGAATGAATAAACATGAAGCATTAAAAAAAATTGATTTTACAATAAAAGAAGCATTTAATTTAATTAGAAAAGGTAAAAAGGAAGCAGGTTATAGTTTATTATCTAGAAATTTAAAACAACTTATCGAAGATATTTACAATGAAAATAATTTAATTGATAATTCAATTTATGAAGAAACAATTGATGAAATTTTTGAAAAATTAGATGAAAAATATGATATTGAAGAATTTGAATATGATAAAGATAAAAATAAATTAAAAATTGTATTTAATGATATAAGCCTTTATGAATCTGAAATTTTAGAAATTGTTAATAAAGAACTTAGTAAAATTTATAATAAAATTGTAGTAGATTATCATACTAATAAAGATGAAATGATAATTTCTTTATAAAGGATAATTTTATGATTTATGAATGGAGTCCAAATTATAAAAATATTGATGAATTTATGGGTTTTAAATTAAAAGATAAAGTTTATTTTCCTCACCCAATAAAAAATAAAATTATAAGTGGAAAAATTATAAAAATTATTATAGATGAACAAGCACCTAGAGATGAATTTAAATTTTGTTATATTATAGTAAAAAGATTTTTTAAAAATTATAAAATAAAAAATTTAAAATTATTATCTTTTTCATATAAAGAAAATTTTAATTATAAAAGATATATTGAAAAATTATAATTTTATTTTTGTAATTTTTATGTCAATAACTTGCAATAATCATAGCTTTTATTAAATATATATGAAAGTATATTAAAAATATACTAAAATATATTTAAAGGATATGATTATGAGTAGAGTTCAAAAATTTCACTGTATTGAATTAGCACCTAATGCTGATTTTAGAAATGCAGTTTTTGAAAATTTAGAAAAAGACCCTACAGAATTAGTACCAGGTAGAATTTGGTATAATTCAAATGATAAATGTTTTAAAGGTGTTTTTGTAGAAGAAACAAAAGATAGTGATGGAAATACTACAGAAACTCCTAAAATTTTTAAATTTAATACAGCAGAAGAATTTTATGGATTTATTGAAAAATTAGCTTCTGTAAAACCAGGTGAAGGTTCTCATTTAGTTGGATTTATGGGTCACGATGGAGCTAATGATAAATTTAGTATTCCTTCAGGAAATTTAGAAGATACATTAAAATCTTTAGTAGATGGTATTGATGCTGATAGAAAAGTTATTGACGACAATTTAGCTAAAGCAGAAGATGATATTTCTAAAGTTCAAGATGAATTAGATAATACTCAATCTGGAGCTGGATTAGATAAAGATGGAAATTATGTTCCTTATGATAATGGAGCATATATTAAAGATGCTAAATCAATAAATGAAGCAACACAATTATTAGATAAAAGTTTAGTACAAGAAGTTTCAGATAGAAAAGATGCTGATGCTGCTCTTCAAAAACAAATTGATGATTTTGAAGCTGATGCTAATGGTAGATTTTTAGATAAAGTTACTACAGATGATCAAACAGTTGCAAGTAATGTTACATTCCAAAAAAATCTATATGTTAATGGTGATTTAACTATTAAAGGTGAAGTAACACAAGTAAATACTAAACAAATGTTAATATCAGATAATATCTTTACTTTAAATTCTGATGTACCTAATGATGCAGACCCTACAGAAAATGCAGGTATGGAAGTAAATAGAGGTAAAGAAGGTATTATGCCATTACTAATTTGGGATGAAAATGATGATACTGTAAAAATCCCAACAGGTGAAAAAGATTCTAATGGTAATTATATTTTAGTTAAAGTTGCAACTGGTGGTGATGCAGATGCTCTTCAAAAAGAAGTTGATAGAGTAGAAGCAGGAGCTGGTTTAGATTCTGATGGAAATTATGTAGTAAATAGTAATGCTAATTACATTTCTGGAGCTTCAAGTTTAGCAGATGCTGATAATAAATTAGACGCAGCTATTAAATCTGTAAGTGATAAATGTGATACAAATAACACTACAATTAGAACTGAAATAAATTCAATTAGATATACATATGAATCAAGTGATGAAGCTACAAGTTTTGATATTAAACACAATCTTGGAAGTGAATTTATAGATGTTATGTTATGGGTTTATGATGATGATGAGAAAAAATATTACAATGACAGTGCTACAATAAGTGTTATTGATGCTAATACTATTCATATTGATCTAACAAGTGCTTCTAAAATTAGAGTTACTGTAGAAAATATGGATAAACAATTCTAATAAGGGATTTTTTCCTTTATTAGATAAAAGGATATGATATGATTTTTACACCAAAAAGATTGGTGGATTTGTATCCATTTGATAAAATTTTTCAATTAAGAAGTAAGGTATCAATCAACGCTAAAGTATTAGTAACTACAGATTTATTAAAATGGTATTATTATGACTTTGATGATAAAGAATGGAAATTAGTATATGAAGGTATCAAAGATTCAAGACTTGATAGATTACCTGAAGAAGATGTAGAAAAAATATTAGAAAATGGTAATAATTTAAATGATTTCCAAAATTTATATGAAGAAGATTGGTCAAAATTATGGAAAGATGCCCCAAATGGGGAACCAACATTTATTGCATTTGCATATAACAATAAAGAAGAAGAAATTTTAATAAAATTCCCTTTAAAAGGAAATTGGAGAAATTCTTTCAAAGAACCTTTTGAAGCAGAAGTCGTAATAAAATATTACGGAAATTATAATGGAGATAATTTTGATGATTATAAAATAACATTTCCTATACCTTTGGTAGGTACAAATTTTTCTATTGAAATTCCTAAAGAAACATCAGAAAGTCAACCAGAATATAATTTTGTTTTACCTGATTTATCTAAATTTAAAATATCAGAAGGTTTTATTTACGACATTGGATTTATAGATAAAAATATTTATTTATCTAATATTAGAGATAATATAATAATTAGAACAGAATTTGATAATATTTTTAAATATAGTGATTCTTTTATAAAAAATATAAAATATTTAAGAAAAGATGATATAATAGTTAATTCAAAAGATAGAACAATAATTAGAACAGAATTTGATGATTATTATTTATTAAAAACAGAATTTGTAAATAATATTACATTTATGAATAAATCTATTGATATTGTTGATAGTAAAGATAAAGTTGTAATTAGAACAGAATTTGACGATTATTATTTATTAAAAACAGATTATATAAATAATATTACATTTATGAATAAATCCATTGATATTGTTGATAGTAAAGATAAAGTTGTAATTAGAACAGAATTCAATGATTTTTATATATTAAAAGATGCCTTTGAAAATAATATATCATTTAGAATTAAAAATTTAATTACAAAAAATTCTTTTAAAGATAAAATTATAATTGAAACTGAATTTAATAATTTTTATACATCAAAAGATAGTTTTGAAAATAATATTAAATATATGTCAAAACAAATTTCTAATTTAAAATCAAGTCCTGATAGAATTATAATTAGAACAGAATTTGATAATTATTATATTAAGAAAAATATTTTTGGACAAGCTCAATATTATCAAGACAAAGTAATAGAATGATTTAAAATCAAATTATAATAAAATTGTGTTTAAAATTGAATTTAATAATATTATTAAAGATTTTTTATATTGTTAATGTATTGTTTGAATAAATAAAAATAAAAGGACAGGAAATGGCTTATGATAAAATATATTCAATAAAAGATGGTAGTATTTGGGAAAGTGAAATTAAACACCAATATGATGATCAACCAGATTGGTCTAGCTACCAAGTTAGAAATTTTAATATGGGTTTACAAAGATTACCTATTATTGAAATTCCAGGTTATCCAAACATAACAAAAGATGAAATATATTTAACTAAACAACTTTTAGAACAAAGTAGAATTGAAAAAGATAAACAATTTTACATTGTTAATAATGAAAACCCAAATGGAAAATTTATAACTGCAGGTGAAGTAACAGAAATAAAAGGTTTATTTAGAGAATATTCTTCTTTTGAAAAAGAAGATGAAGTTGAACCTTTAGTTGTTTATTCTTTTGCAAAACCTATGTTAAAAGATGGACAAAAAAATTATGCTAATATAAATTTTGATGATATTTTATATAAAATACCAACAGAACAATTAGTAACAAAAGGAACATATGTTCAAGAAGCAGATAGTCCTTTTGAAAATGATGAAAATGGTTTAGTATTAAAAACAGCAGCAGATGAAAATGGAAATGTAGAAAAAGTACAATTAAATTTATTTGACCAAAATATTTTTAATAAAATGGTTTATTCTAAAGATAGATTTACTTCTATATTTTTTAAACCTGCTTCAGATAATTTAGAAGAAGACGATTTATTATATAGATTTGCTACTGGATCATTATCAAGTTATTATTATAGTGGTAAAAAAAAATATATACCTTATTTTTGTGATATTTTCCAAACAACAGATAATAAATTAAGAATTAGATTTGGATATTTTGATAGTTATACTGAAAATTATAAATATCCAGCTAATGATGATGAAAATGCATATGATGTTACAACTGAAGATGTTATTTTTACAAAAGATCAATATCATTCAATTATAGTTCAATTAACAAGTGATGGAAGATTTATAGTTTTTGTTAATAATAAAAAAGTTTTAGATGGACATAATAGTAAAGCTATTCAAAAGACAAATGAAAATAGTGATTGGAGAAAAGAAGATTATAGATATACTTTATTAGAATTTTTTAGTAAAACAATTGGTAATAAATTTGCTCAATTTGAATATAATATTGGTGTTTATAATACTGAAGAATATTATGATTATATAAATAGAAAAGATGAAAAAACTATTTATAAAATTGATATTTCAGGAAATAAATTAGAATCTGCTCCTTCCATAATATATAGAATTTCTAATAATAAATTATATTGTAGTTTAGCACCAGATGATGATAGTATTGATAATAATTGGGATGATCAATATGAAAATCAATCAGCATTTAATATTAAAGAAGAATATCCAATAGATAATATGATTACTAATAATTTGACTTATTTTGATAGAATAACTTATAATTATGATGTTGTTTTCAAAAAAGGAAGAAGTTTTCAATTTAAAATTACAAGTGATGTTGGTGATATGATTTATCCCGATACATACATATATCTAAATGCTTAATAATTTATAAGGAGACATTATGGAAAAATTATTTGATTTAATTGAAAAAGAAATGGTTAATTTATATAATCTTTCTTTTTCTTTTATTCACGAAAAAGACAAAGAAAAAAGAAAACAATTAAAAATTTTGTCTAAACAAAAAACTATTTATCTTCATAATTTATTTTCTAAATTAGAAAGAAAAATAATTGATTATAATTTTTCTACTTCCAAACTCCCTGATAAAATAGAATTTTTTAAAAATGATAAGATTGAATTAAATAAAAATGATTATAAAAATTTTTTAAAATTAGATATAAAAGAACAAAGATTATATTTTTATGTTAATAGTCTTTTAAAAAATTTTTATGAATTTAAAAATAGAATTTCATATTTAATATCTAATAATTATAAAATAGAAGATGAAATTAAAATATTAAGATTATTTTATAAATTGTTTAAAAATTTAAATGATATAATTCAAGGTGAAGCTTTTATGATAGGTGATCCAAAGAGAAAAATTATAGTAAGGGATTTAGATGAGAGTTTATGATATGTTTAAAACATTTGAAAATTTTGGAGTAGATGAAATTAGAAGTGGTAAATTTTATTTTAATTGTGATGAAAATAAATATAATGCTGTAACAGAAATTTTAAAAACAAATAAAGACAAAACAATAGATATACAATTTAAAGAATTTCAATTTCAAGATAAAGAAGGTTATGTTAATTTTTTAGATGCTATGAATTTTATAGCTGAAAATGATTGTTTTTTAATATGTACACCAGATAATAAAGAATATTATTGTAAACAAGAAATAACTTGTAGAGAAGTTTGTGATAAAGATGGTAATATTAAAATAGAAAAAATTTTAACAACTTGGAAAGTTGAAAAAGAAAATTGTAATGAAAATTCACAAAATGAAAAAGACTCTAAAAATAAAGAATCTTGTAATTTTAAAAATAAAGAAAATATAGAAAATAAAGAATCTTGTGAAAATTTTCAAAATAAAGAAAAAACCCAAAATAAAAATGAAGAAAATAATTGTGAAGTAAAAGTAACTTTAAAATAAGTTGACTTTTTACTTTATTTTTAGTATAATTATAAAAAAGGAGAAAATTATGAAAAAAACATGTAAAAAAATTAGAAAAATGAATAAAAAAGGTTTAAGATTAGGACAAATAATTTCAATGATTGAAGAAGTAATAGGTAATGATTTATTATATTATACTGATGATAAAAAAATTAAAGAAATTATAAATGAAATTTATAAAAAAATGGATATAAAATGAGTATGATATGTCCAAATACTCCTATAATTTCAAAACAAACAAAAATTTTAAATTCAAGAAAAGAAGTTTTTAATAATACTAATTTTAAAACTTTTTTATATAAAGAATATGAAATAACTTTTAATTCAGGAAGAAAAGAATATATGTATTCTATTGCCTTAGAAATACCTATTACTATAATAAAGAAAAAAATTTTAAAAACTATTAAAATTTTTAAATGGGAATTTCCTATAGTTACAAAAACAATTAAAAATGTTAAAAATTATTATGTTGAAATTCCATTTAGAATTTTATCTAAAGGATTATATGCTGTATATTACCCACAAAATTATGTTAAAACACCTTTTCAAGATATAGAAATTAGTGGACCTTATCATAAATTAGAAAATTTGAAATTTAAAAATGATTTACAATTAAAAGATATAGATAAAATAAGAAATATAGTTCAAAAATTAAATTTTGAAATTATAAATAATTAAATAATATAAAAATATTTTAAAGGTTTTATATGTTAAAAGAAATAATCAAATCTAAAATAGAAGAATCTAATAATATTACATTAGTATTCAAAAATTTAGATAATGCTAATAAAGTTTATGATGAATTAGTTAAAAATGGTTTAAATGATAAAGATGTAGAAAATTGGACAGAAAATGATAATGGTTTTTATTATTTTTCTATTCCATCTAAATTTAAAAAATTAGTTGTAACAAAATTAAAAAAAGAATTTGAATTATATTTATGTAATAATTAAAAAAAGGATATAAAAATGTTAAAAGAAATTATTGAAACAAAAATTGAAGAAGGAAAAAATTTTCAAACAATAAATGTTACAAAAGATAGTTGGGTATTTATTGAAGCTTATGATAATAAAAATATTATTATTGTAGAAAATTTTGAAAGTTTTTTTAATGAAGATATGGGATTTGACGAAGAAGATATTTTAAAAATTAAAAATCTTAAAACAGGTAAAATTTTTAATGCTGGAGATTATTTAGTAGTTAAATTTTAAAAAATATTTAAAAATCCTTGACTTTTTAATAAAAATATATTATAATTATAATATAAAAAGTCAAGGAGAAAACATGAAGATAAAATCAAAATTTGAATCACTTTTAACAAAAGAACAAAAGAAAAAAATAAAAAAAGAAATGAAAAAAATTCTAAAAGAAAAAATTTTAGAAGAAGTTGATAAAAAATATGACGACAATTATTGTAATTATGCTTGTATGTTAGATGGAAATAGTCAAGATTTTTATAATAAATAAGGAGAATAAAATGATATTTTTTGAAACAATTGCAACTATTATATTTTTATGGATAGCTATTGAAAGTATTGCAGCAATAGGATATTTAGCTATAAATGGATTTAAATTTTAAGGAGAAAAATTATGATTATAGAAAAAATGGAAAGTGAAAAACCTGAAATAATTTGGCAAAGTGATAGCAAAAATCCCCTTAATAATGAACCTTTTATGAAAATTAAAAAAGCAGATGGTTATTACTTATATTCAGAAAGAGCAGGTATTGATAGTGTTGCCTTTATTTTAATTGATAATAACAAAGATAAAATTGGTCTTATTCAAGAAATTAAACCACCTTTATATGAAAGAGGAATTAAAAGATTAGCTACTGCTTTTGGTGGAAGTTTAGATAAAAATATTGAACCTGAAAAAATTGTCATTGAAGAAGTTAAAGAAGAAGCTGGTTATAAAGTTGATAATAGAAATATTACATATATAGGTAAAACAATGGTTTCAACTCAATCTAATCAAATGTTAAAAGGTTATGTTGTTGATGTAACTAATGTTGACTTTGTAGGTGCAGATGAAGATGAGAAAATTATTTGGTTAAATGTAGATGAACTTATTGAAAATAGTGATTGGAAATCAATTTTTATTTTTACAAAATGGGCATATCAATTAAATAAATAAAAAAGGATTTGAAATAAAATATATAAGTGATATTGATGAATTTAACATAAATTTTCCACATTTAAATATTAAAATTATAGAGGGTGAGATATAATGTTAAAAAAAATTTTAGAAAGTTTATCAAATAATGTAATTGCTTATATTGAAGATGATGAGTTTATTATAAGTGATGGTAAAACTTCACAAATAGTTAATTTTGGTAATCTTGAAACTTATCTTGAAAAACTTTTAAAAGGAGATTTTAAAGGTGATAATAGAATAGGTGGAGTTGATTATACAAAATTAAATTATCTTATATTAAAAAATAATAAAGTTTATAAAGATGATAAAGAAATTTTTAAATTTGCTTATATAAAAGAATTAAAAAATTTTATAAAAAATTATTATAATTTAAAGGTCTAAAAATGTTAAAAATTGTTTTAGAAGGAATTAAACAATCACCTGAAGAAAGAAAAAAAGTTATTCAAAAAGTCAAAGAACTTTTAGATAAAGGTGAATGTGTTAAAAGTGTTCTTATTGGTAGGATGGGACAAGTTACAGATATTGATGATAAAGGTGGTATTTCTTTAATTATACAAAAATGTATAGGAAGAAAAACAATATCACCAAATTGTAGAGGTTATACTTCAATTGCAAGTGGAGACCCTGTTTATCTTGTTAAACATCCTAAAGATAATTGTTGGTATCTTGATAACGAAAAAGATACATTTGAATAAAGGGTAATTATGTTAAAAGAAATATTAAATAAAAATAAACCTGAAAAAATTGATATTTTAATAATTGATATTAAAAATGAAGAAATTCAATCTGTTCAAGATGTAGATTCTTTAGAACATTTTTTAATGAAAAATGATATAGATTTAAAAAATGAATTAAAAATTATAAATTCAAAATATATAGAAATCAAAAATTTTTTATTTGTAAATAAATTTAAATAAAAGGATAATTATGTTAAAAGAAATTTTAGAATCAAGAAACTTTGAATTAGATAAAGAGCAATTAAAATCAAGACTTGAAAAAATTGCTGAAGATATGAAAATTAGATTAAATGAAATTGAATATGCTCAATTAACAACTTCAAAAAGTTTTGTTAAATATATTTTAAATATTAAAAATAAATTTTATATTGCTATGTTTACAGAAGATGAAAAAGAAGATTTCGTAAAAGAAATAAAATTTGAAAAAATAAAATAATTTTTTAAAAAAATCCTTGACTTTTTAATAAAAATATGTTATAATTATAATATAAAAAAAAGTCAAGGAAAAAATCATGATAAAAATAAAAACATTAAATAAAACAATCAATTCAAGATTTTTAAAAGTTGGAGAAACAGGTTATTTTAAAACTGAAGAAATTAGAATTAAAATAGGTAGAAAAGAATATACTTTATATACAATTGATCATTATAAAGAATGGAATGGTTTTGGTAAAATTAAACATGTTGTAGAAAGAAGTATTGATAGAGAAGAAAGAAAAAGTATTTTAATGAATATTTTAAAAGAATATACTGATAAAGAAATTAAAGATATTGATAAAATTTTATGGTATATTGAAGCAGGTAAAGGTTATAAATATTCTAAAAGAGGTTCTAAATATATTGAAGGTATTAAAGTAAATTAAAAATTTACGAAGGAGTAAATATGATGAGTAAAGTTTCTGAAGAAACAAGGCAAATAGTTAATGAATTACAATTAAATGTTAAATTACTTACTAAAAATAATGTTCCAGAAAATAACATCAAAAAAATGAAAGAAAAATATAAAGAATTAAAAAAATTATTTGATAATGCTAATTATTTATATGAAACAGTAGAATTAAATGGATGGAATGAAACTAGAAAAAGAATAGCAAAAGATATAGGTCAAAAATTAGAAAAATTAGAAGAAAATTTACAAGAGCTTTGGTGTTTTGAAAAAGACTCTAATTATTATACTTATTGGAATTTATTACCAGGTTGTGAATGCCCAAAAGAAGACAATAAAGAAAGATATGGTTATGGTAGAATTATAAATTGTAATTGTCCATATCATTCATTTTTATGTAAGGAGTAAATATGAGTATGTATGAAATAATTTTAAATTTAAAAAATGATAAAGGAATTAAAGGAATAATTGATAAATCATTAGGTGGAAGTCTCAATGTAAATATTCCTAATAATGAATTAAATTATGAAATTGAAAATAATAATGTTCCTATTTTATTACAAAAAATACCAGGTTTTGTAAATATTGCAAAACTAGTTTATGAAGCTGAAATGTCATTATTTCAAATAAAAAGAAAAGAAGATGTTATTTTATATGCATCTGGTGTTATATATAGTTATATTTTAAACAATAGTAAAAATTTTATTGATATTGAATTGTTTTTTGAATTATTAGAAGATTTTTTAATTCTTTTTATGGATATTAAAGAAATTGAAACAATTATAAATTCTAAAAGATTTAAAAAAGATAAAAAATTAAAATTATTAAAAAAATTTGAATATTTGAATAATTTATATAAATTAGTTAAGAATGAAGATGTAAATTTAAAAGATCATATAGTAGAAAATATGTTTGTTCATAGAAGTGAAATGGATATGGTATCTTTTCAAAATCTTTTAAAACCTTTAAATTATTATAAATTAAAAGATAAAATTGTTTTAAAAAAATAATTTTTTGTTGATTTTTCTTTTCTTTTTTGGTATAATTATATTATAAAAAAAGGAGAATAAATGGAAAAGTTAGCAAGATTTTTATTAAAATTATCAGGTATTAAATTACCAAAAGAATTAAAAATAACGAATGAAGATAAAAAAAGATTTAAAAAAGATAAAAATGAAAATTCTAATATAATTATAGATAATACTTATATTGTAAATTAAAGGAGATAGAAAATGGTAATAGGTGGTCGTTCTCATGAATGTAAAACAAAATTGTTGATTAGTATAGCAAATGATATAATTAGAACACATAATGTTTTTTTCTTTAATTGTGAAGAAAGTGATTTTAATTTATATGAAAAAGGTTTAGATTCATCTACAAATGTTTTAAATGATAAGTTTAAATCTATTATAGATTTATTAGAAATGATGTCTAAAGTGAATGATAATAATAAGACAAATAAACCTAATTATTTTATTTTTGATAATATAGGTTTATTAGTTGAAAAATCAAATATTAAAGATATGATTAAAATATTATCTAATATTGATAATGTTTCATTTTCATATAATTTAATAAGAGAAAGATATTAAAGGAGTTAAAATAGGTAATTGTAATTATTAAAGGATTTAAAATGGATATCTTATGTATAGTTAATGGTATTGATGAACTTTTAAAAGAATTAGAAGTTTTAAAAGACATTTATAAATTTAGTAAATTTACATTAGATGTATTTACAAATAAAAAAATAAATCCTATGGATTCTTATATAAAATATAAAAATAAAAAATGGGTTATTTATTTGTGTTATACTTCACCTTATGAAGATAATTATGGATATGTATGTATAAAACCTTATGAAATTCATTGTTTAAAATATTTAGAAAAAGGAAATTAAATGATTTATTTAATTTTGTATTTATATATTTCATTTTCATTATTGATTTTGTTTTATGTAAAAGAAAAAAATGGAAAAATTGTATTTGAATTAAAATTTAAAAATATAAAAGAATATATTATAACTTATTTGTGGATTTTAATAGGAACACCTATAGTTTCTTTAGTTATAATTTTATCATTTGTATTTTTTATAATATTGACTTTATTTTTACCAATAAATTTTATAATTAGTTTAATTTATAATTATTTTAAAAAATATTTTCAAAAAAGTTAGTTTTTATTAAAAATTATATTATAATTAAAAAAAGGAGTTTAAAATGGTTGAAAATATAGTAATGATGAGTGATTCTTATAAATATGGTCATTATAAACAATACCCAAAAGATATGTGTTATATGTATGATTATATCGAGGCAAGAAAAGGTCCTGATACAATTATTATGAGTGGTCTTCAATATTACCTAAAAAGGTATCTTAGTCAAAGAATTACTACAGAAATGGTAGAAGAAGCAGCAAAATTTGCTAAACTTCACGGAATAGATTTTAATTATGATGGTTGGATGTATATTGCTAAAGAACTTGATGGAAGACTTCCTATTAAAATTAAAGCAATTGAAGAAGGTGTAAAAGTTAAACCTGGTGTTCCACTTGTAATAGTAGAAAGCACAGATGAAAATGTTCCGTGGATAGTAGGATGGGTGGAGACAATACTTATGAAAATATGGTATCCTACAGTTATTACAACTAAAAGCAAACAGGTTTTTGAAATGCTTAAAAAATATGGAAGTGAAGAATGGGCAAGATTTGCTTATCATAACTTTGGGGATAGAAGTATGACAAGTGTAGAATCAGCAGCAATTAGTGGTTTCGCTCATAATTGTGTATTTTATGGGACAGATAATTTTAATTCTCTTAAATTCGCAAGAGATTTTTATAGTTCTGAAATAAGCGCTTTTAGCGTATTTGCGTCGGAACATAGTTCAACTACTGCTAACGCTGAAGGTTCAACTGAAAAAGAAATAGCATTTATTGAAAGAATGGTTAGAGAAAATGATAAAGAAGGTGCTATCCTATCATTTGTGGCAGATAGTTATGATATTTATAATTTTACAAATGAAGTTACAAAACCTGAAAGTAATATTAGAAAATCAATTATTAAAAATAATCAAACATTTGTTATTCGTCCAGATAGTGGAAACCCAATTGAAGTCATTTCTAAAATGTTTGAAATTATGGAAAAAAACAATGTTTTTGATATTGAAATAAATGGAAAGAAAGCAAGTAGTTGGACGAGCGTGCTATGGGGTGATGGTGTTAATCCTGAAACAATTGATAACATCCTTAAAATATTTACAGAAAGAGGATATGCAGCTGAAAATTTTGTTTTTGGTAGTGGAACACAATTAGGGCAAACTGGAATTGATAGAGATACATTTAGTTTTGCTATGAAATGTTCTTATATTGAAAGAAATATAGATAGTAAAAAAGTTGGAGTTGAAGTGTTTAAAAATCCTATAACAGATAGTAAAAAACAATCTAAAAAAGGTAAAGTAATTACTGTTAAAAGAAATGATAAAATTATCTGTATTAAAGAAAGTGAAAAACAACCTAACGATATTGATATGCTAAAAGTTGTTTTTGAGAATGGAGAAATAAAAAACGAAATAACACTTGATAAAATTAGAGAAAATATAGATAAATAATCTTTTTTTCTCTTAAATTTTCTTGACTTTTCTTTATTTTTATTGTATAATAATAAAAAAATAAGGAAAATCCATGAAAGAAATTATAAATGAAACTTTAGAAATTGTTAATGAACTTTTAAAAGATGAATATAAAATAAAACATTTTAATGATGGAATTTGGGAAGTTTTTTATATTTCAAATGGTATTACAAATTATCATTTAAAAACACATATAAATAAAAATTTAATAAACAAACAAGAAGATAAAGTTGATTTTTTAATTGATAATATAATTAAATCTATTAAAAATGTAAAATCAGAATATGTTCTAAATACAAAAAAATATAATTTTGAATGTATATAAGGAGAAAAGATGTTAGATATAAAAAAACTCTTAAAATATGAACTTGAAAAATTCAAATCAAATTATTTTTGTCTAAGATATATATCATATTCGTTTAAAGATGATAAATTGATTGTGCAGTGTGAATTTGGAACATATGGTTTTGATCACTATAATGTAACGAATAAAGAATTAAACGAAGATAAAAAATATTTAATAAAATTATTAAAAGATGTTTTTAAAAATGTTGAAACTGACTATTATGATATTTCATTTGAAATAGAAAATTATAAAGACTTCTTTAAAAGAATTAAAAAAGAAATTATTTCTAAATATAAAGAAAAATGGGTCATTCAAATTTTAAAAGCAAGCAAATCAAGTTATTACGATGGAGATATAGGTATGGACATTGAATTTATTGAAAAAGTTGATGTTGAAACTATTGTGTTTGATAACAAAGAGGATGCAATAGTTGAATACCATTTAATGAAAAATTATTACTATTCTAATGATTTAGTTGATATTAAACTTATGAAAGTTATGGAAGAATAATTTTATTTTTTCTTGACTTTTTTCTTTTTTTATTGTATAATTATAATATAAAAAGAAAAAGGATATAAAATGATTTATACTAAAGAAGTAACATTTTTAGAAAAAGAAAAATTTAGTATTTTAGATAAAACTCATGGAAAAAAATTAAATTTTTATATAGTAGGTTTTGTTGATGGTATAATTTTTGATGCACATTTCAAATATACTAAAAAAATTAAATGTAAAAAATTTACACTTGAAAGTATTATTATAAATAAAAAAGAAATTAAAGGAGATAAATTTTTTAAATTAAAAGAAAAATTAGAAAATAATTTATTAGAATTTAAATTAACAAAAAATTTTATATGTTTAGAAAACAGAAATAAATTATATGAAATAATTGAATTATATTTTTAAAATTAAGGAGAAAACATGGAGAATTTAAAGAGAAAAATTGAAACAAAAATTGATGAATTAAATAGAAAAATATCTAAATTAAAAAACGTAAATAAAAATTTAGATATTGAAGAATTAGGTGAAATTAAAAATATCACTATTTCAAAACTAGAAGAATTAAATGTAATGAGACAAAAATTAAAAGCACTTAATAAAAATGTTCATTTATATATAGAATTGAAGACTTATAAAAATTTAAGATATAAAAATTATATTAAATTAGATTTATTAGAAAATGATTTAAGTAATATTGAAAGAAAAATAAATCATACTGTTAATAAATTAAAAGAAAAAGGAATTTTATAATGGCTATATATAAAATGACTATAATGGATAAATTAAAATTAAAATTATGTAATTATTTTTGTAATTTTAATGATTTAAAAAAAGAAAAAGAAGAGAAAAATAATGAATATAATATAATTTTAATAGATGAAAATAATATAGAAAAAATAACACAAACATTAAATATTGATAAAAAAATTATAGAAGAAATGGTTTTAAAATGTCACATTCATTATAAAATAATAGATATATCTTTTGATTTATTTGAAAATATATTTAATGACGATGAAAAAAATTGGTTATTTTATAAAAAATCTATAGATACTAGAGATAATTTTATGATATTTTATAATATAGAAGATAATTATGTTCCACAAATTTTAATTTTATATAAAAACATAAATAATGATTTTAAATTATTTTATGATTTTATAGAAAAAAATTATGCAGATAATTTTGAAAAATTAGTAGAAAAATTTGAATTATTTTTAAAAATAAATAATAAAAATAATTTAATTTCTAAAAGAAAATCAAAAATATCTAAGTATATTGGGATAGTTTTATATAATAATAAAGATATAAGAAAATTTGAATTTGAATATAATGATAAAGAATTAAAACAATTATTTGTTCAAAATTCAAAAATTCCTAAAAATATATATGAAGGAGAATTTGAAAGATACATAACTTCATTTGAATTTGCTGATAAATTTTATATATATCATAATAAAATTTTAGAAGATTCATTTATTATTATATTTAAAGATTATATGATAAATGATGTAAAAAGTTGTTTAAAAAGTTGTTTGAATAATGATTATCATAATTCTATTACTAAAAATAAAGCATTTGTATATTTTAAAGATAATGTAAATGTTTTATATAATTATATAAATTTTATGATAAAAAATAAGGAGTAAAAATGGATTTTAATTTACAAACATTAGAACAAAAAATTTTAGAAGAATTAGATAAAAATATGTACAAATATTTTAAAGATTTAAAATATGAAATTTTATTTTATAAAAATAATATAAAAAATTATAAAAAATCTTTAGAAGATTTTGCTAAAAAAACATTAGGAAAAATTATACACCAAAATTGTGGTTCATTAGTTTTAAGAAATGTTGGTATTTTTAATAATGGATTTTTAGATAGAACAAAAACATACGAAGAACTTTTAGATAAAAATTTAAGTTTAATTTTCTTACAAGATTATATATATGAGAAATTTGTCGAAAAAATAAACTTTAAAGAAAATTTAATTATAAATGAATGTGATAAATATATAAACATTTTTTTCAAATATAAAAATGATTTAAAACCTATTGTTATTATTGAAAGGAGAATCAATGAAAATTTATAATGTGATTGATAAAGATATTGAATATAAAAATTCAATATTTTTAGCAGGTCCTATTGTCAGAGGAAAAGAAAATGATTGGCATGAAAATGCTTATAAAATTTTTGAAAAAATGTTAGAAAATCCTATTTATAAAAGATTTAATTTTGATGTTAATTTAATAACACCTAAAAGACAAATTATTTTAGATGATAAGAAATTAGTTAATCAAATTGAAAATGAAAAAGATGCTATGAATAAATCTCAACTTATTATGTTTTGGATACCAAGAGAAATGAATAAAATGATAGGAATGAGTACACAATTTGAATTAGGTTATTGGTATTCAAAAAATTATAAAAAGTTAATTGTAGGTATTCCTAAAAATGCCGAAAAAGTAAGATATATAAAAGAATTTATGAAAAATGATATACAATTTTATAACACTTTAGATGAAACAATTCAAATGGTTTTAGATAAAATGTTTTACATTTATTTGGCATACCACTTTAAAGAATTTAACTTATAAGGTAATCAAAATGATTTTAATAGAAAAGAAAATTGAAAATTTTCTACAACTTGTAGTTTTTTTATTTGAAAATGGTGGCAATTTAAATATTGAAATTGATGGTAAAAAAGGAAAAATTGAAAGTATAAATTATGATGAAGAAATGATTCAAATAAAAAATGAAAAAGGTGAAATAAAGAAATTTAATATTTATGATAGTTTAAATAAAAGAATTATAAAATATGAAAAAATTTCTTATGAAGAGTTTATTAGTAGTATTACAAAAAATTATATTTTAACAAATGTTATTGATAATAAAATTATAAATAGTATAATTATAAAAAATAAAAATTTAGAATATTATACTACTAATGTACAAATAAAATACGGAACACCATATTATGAAATGTTTGTATCTTTTGGTAGTATAAAAATAGAAATAATTTTTAAATCTATATATCAAAATTTATTTAAAAGTGATGTAAATTATTGGCTTTTTGATTATGCTTTGAATAAGTATTTTATAGATGTTTTAATTACATATCCTAAACAAATGCTTAAAAAATTTAATATTTTTTGTTAAAATTCTTGACTTTTAATAAAATTTTTGGTATAATTATAAAAAAATAAAGGAGAAAAAATGATCACAGAAGAAAGTGTTAAAGAATTATTAGAATTAGCAGGAATTAAAGAAGAAGATAGTAAAATTGAAAAAATAGTAAATTTATTAGATGTAGAAGAAGTAGAAGAAATTTCTGATTTAAGATATCTTAAAAATGAAGATATTGCAGACATTTTTGGATATAAAAAAGTAAAAGTAGCAAAATTAGTAGAAGCAGTAAAAAAACTTAATAGAAAAGAAGTAAAAGTTGAAATACCAAAAATGCCAAAAGATTTATCAAGTATTAAACTTGAAGTAACTGGTAAAACAGAAATTGATGTAGAAAGAATTGTAAATTTTATTGAAATGGCTATGTTAAGTGGAATGAATATAGATAAAATTGGACAAGAAATTCTTTTATTAGTAGAACAAAGAATGAAAGAATTAGAAGAACCTGCAAATAATAGAATTATTGAAATTTATAAATTAGTAGCAAAATTTAGAAATTTTGATGAAAATGTTGCAGCTGTTTTAGATTTTAATTTAAGTTTACTTCCTAAAAGACACCAAGTAGTAAAAGAAATAAAAAATAAAATGGTTCCTTCAATTGTTGGTTTTATCAATGAAGCATTAAATTTTAGAATAAGTATGAGTGATTTTAATTCAATTATATTAGCTAAAAATTTAAAAACTAAAAAAGTAGAAGATGTAAATATTGATAATTTAATTATAGCAAGTGAAGATTTAGCAGTTAATACAAATAAAGTTTTTGCAGGACTAAATAATATTATTGTTAATGAGTCTTTAAAATTATATAAAGAAGTTTTTGAATTATTAAATGATAAAAATTTACAAGAATTTTTAGGAGCAAAAGATACAAGAGATTTAATGAGAAAACTTGATATAGATTATACACCTAAAGATGTTAAAAGTTTTGAATTATTAAAAGAACTAATTTATCAAATGTTAATTGTTTTAGAAAATGATGAATTAGCAACTAATCCAGATATGCTTTATAGTTATTTACAAAATGTATGGAATAAATCAAAAAGTATTGACTGGAATAAAATTTTACAAGTAAATGAACCATATGTTAAAGAAAAAAATACACCAAATGAAATAATAATTTCAGGAGAACTTTTATAATGTTTTATGATAAAATAAATTCATTTAAAACAGGGGAATATGAATCTTTAATTAAAGATCATATTTCTAAAATTTTTAATATATATACAAAAAATTATGATAAAATTATATGTGAATTAAAACCAAATTTAGATAAAAATTATAAAATTTTAAGATTTGAAAAAATTCAAAAATATAATTTAAATGAATTTTATATATCTTTTAAATATGAAAATATATTATATGATGTATTTTTTGTAATAGATGAATTTGATAGAAACATTAAATTACTTGATTATAAATTTAATGATACGCCTTTAGAAAATGTTAAAAATGTAAAAGAAGGAGACAAAATGGATTATAGTAATATATTAGTTAAAAATTTTAAAGAATTATATGAATATATTGTTAAAAATAGTTGTGATTTAAACATTAAAATAAATAATAAAAATGGAACAATAGTTGAAGTTAATTATGAAGAAAATACAATTTCTATTATGACAAATAATGAAATTAAAACTTTTAATTTAGATCTCAATTTAGAAGATAAAGATATTGAAGTATTAGATGGATATTTTTCAATTAGTGATATTATTGAAGTTGATTTTATTAAAAATTTATCAAATAATACTATTCAAAAAGAAATTATTATGTCTTATTCTTTAAAAGAAGATTATTATGAATATGTTGGTGTTAATTTTGAAATAATTGATGATTATTTTTATACAGCTATTAACATAAAATATCCTAAAATAGATATTATTTCATATTTAAAAATAATATATGTTAATATTATAAAAGGTAAAGTTTATGATGAAGGTTTTAAAAAAGCTTTGAAAAAATATATAAGAAAAAATATAATAAATAGTGATATTATAAATGAATATTCAGAGAAATTAGGAATATTTTAAAAGGAGAAAAAATGTATAAATGTCCTAAATGTGGAATATATTCAAAAAATTATAGAGAAATAATTGAAGAAGAATATAAAGGAAATGGAGTAACTATTTATAAATGTTCTAAATGTGGATTTAAAGTAGGTTCTGATACTCCTATGGGAGGTCAATTTTTTATTGAAAGTTTTATATGTGATGAAAATTATAACCAAAAATATGGATTATTTCTAGGAAGATTTCAACCTTTCCACAAAGGACATGCTAGTATTGTTAATAAAATTATTGAAGATGGTTTAATACCTATAATTGTAATAGGTAGTATAAATAAAATACTTGATGATAAAAATCCTTTATCTTTTGAACAAAGAAAAGAAATTATTGAAAAAATATACCCAAATGCTATTATAATAGGAGCTAATGACTATGAATCTTGGGATAAATGGTTTGAAAATATAGAAAAACAAATTTTAGACATATCATCTAAAAAAAATATTATTTTATATTCACATTTAAAAGATGTCGATAAGATTGATTTTGAATATAAAAATAAAAAATATCACGGTAATTATCCTACTATTTTTGGATTAGAAGGATATCACATTAAAAATATTGAAGAATTTACTAATAATGGAAATGTTATTCACGCAAGAGAAATTAGAAAAAATAAAGAATTAGGTAAAAAATACCTTTTTGAAAAAACATTCAAATTATTAAATGAATGGAAATTTTGGGGTGAAATTATTTGGGAATTAAAAACATTTGATAAATATTATAAAATAGTAGAATATACAAATTTTATTAAAGTATATGGTGGTGATGGAACAATGCTTCTTGCTATAAGAGAATTTTCTTTTAAAAACAAACCTTTTTATGGTGTTGGAAAAGGTACTTTAAATTTTCTTATGAATAAAGAAGAAAATATATCAAATCCTGAAATTATTTCACTACATTTATTAAAAGTAAAATATGAAAATAATTGGCATTTAGCTTTTAATGAAATATGTATAGGTGGTGATATGTCGTCTTGGATTGATTTTAGTGTTGATGATAAAGATGAACAAATTGAAGATTTCAAAGGTAGTGGTATAATTGTATCAACTGCTCAAGGTAGTACTGGTATAAATAAAAATAATGGTGGTGTTATTTTACCTTTAACTTCAAATAATTGGGTTATAACAGGAGATAAAACTAATAGAAAAATCCATTATGTTTTAGAACCTCAAAATTTAACAATTAAAATAAAATCAAGAAAACCTTTTCATATTTGGTGTGATGGGAAAACATTTTTAGAATTATCTAAAGATGAAAAACATATAATTCAAATTGAACAAAGTGATAAAATTGTTCAAATTATGTTTAATGATGTTCACGAATTTAAAAGAAAAAGAAAATAACATTATTTAAATAAGTATAAAAAGGACACTGTATGCTTAAAGAAATTTTAAAAGAAATCCAAAATGAAGGATTATTAGATAAAATAAAAAATAAGTGGAATTTTATAAAATATAAATTATTAAATTTTGCTGAATTGAAACCTGGTTATATTTTCTTTATAAATAAGAAAGATAGTAGTGAAACAATTGCTATTGTAGCATTAGAAAAAGTAGATTTTGATAACGATGAATTTGTATTGAAGACATTATGGGGCAAGAATTTTGATGGGATATATGGATATGAAGAGTTATATAATAGTAATTTTGATTTCTTATGGGCAACAGAAGATATTGTAAATGATGAACCTTATAATGTTAAAAATATAAAACCTTTAATAAACCTTATAAAATTACTTGAAAAAGGACCTGTTAAAGCAATTGTTAAAAAACAAAAAGAATTTAGATTAAAAAATTCTAAAGAGACTATGACAATTAAAAAAGGTGAAGTCATTAAAATTATTAGTAGTTTTGAAGATTTCAAAAATGAAGGTTTCACTGAAATTGTAGGTGAATATAATGGTTATGAATTATCAATTTATATGAATAATTTAAGTTATTTTAAATATTTAGAATTTGTTAGAGGATAAAGTCTAAATCTCTTAACTTTTCTTTTCTTTTTGTGTATAATTATAATATAGAAAGAATAAAAAGGAAGCAATCATGAAAAAATACAATAAAAACCAACTTTTGGTATCGAAGCAATTAAAATTGAAGAACAAGAAGCTAATGAATACATTTCTATAAGGTCAAGAGCATCTGTGTTTACAATTTCATATAAAGTTACTATAAACGATAAATATACATTCGAAATTTCAAAATCTAGTATAAATGTTATATAAAGTGTTGACTTTTCTTTAAAAATTTAGTATAATTATAATGTAAAAAGAAATAAAGAACAAAACAAGGAGAAAACATGAGAAATATTGAAGCACTAAGAGAAGAAAGAAGATTTTTAAAAGAAGAATTAAAAGACTTAACAAGAAAAATTGAAGATATGTTAAAAGATGATATTATAGAAGATGTAAATATAAGTTTAGGATATAATAATTCTTTATATATCGAAATCAAACCAAAATCTGCGTGGTCACGTGTTATAACTTTATATTTAACAAACAAAGGTTTTGAGTTTAAAACTAGTTCAGGTGGTTGGAATGATGAACAACAAGCACTTTATGAAATGAATTATATAACTTCTAAACTTATTGAATTTATAGAAAAAAATAATTATAAAGAAATGGTTAAACATTTATATGCTATTGATTTAAAAATCAATAAATTAAATATAGAAATCAATAAATTAGAAAAAGAAAAAATCAAAAAAGAACTTACAAAAGATTTAATTAAAATTGATGAAGATTTAGTTATTAAAATTTTAGATTATGTTAGAAACATAGGAGATGTAAGAGTTCATCAAGTATTTGGTTCAAGATTAGATAGTTGTTTAATTGAATATATTGGGAATTATTATAAATTATGTAAAGAAAGAAGTTCTAAAAAATACATTAAAGATATTTTAGTTAGAGATTTTTATATAACTGAAATAGAATTAAAACTTTTAGAAAAAGTTTCTTAATTTTATAAAATATGATATAATTTTAATATGAAGGAGAAAAAAATAAATGAGAAAATCAATTAAAGAAATTTTAATAGATTTATTTAAAAATGATATTATTTTAATTTCAAGAGATAAAATTGAAAATGATGAAAATACTTCAAATGAAATATTTTTTAGAAAATGTGATAATCCTAAATATTATGATGTAACAAACCCATTTAAAAAATATTCACAATTAGGGTTTAATGGATTTATTACCACAGAAGATTTAAAAAATTTTTATAAAATTGTTGTAAGAAAAAATAGAATTTTAATCAAAGATAGAGATAGTAATAATTTGATATTATCAGGTAAAAGGGATATAAATAAAGGTTTAATTGAATTTTTAATGAAAGCAACTCCTTATCATTCAGGATATGTTAAAAAAATAATGGCTAAAAAACCTAAAACTAAAAAACATTTCGATAGGATTTTATTTATGAATGATGTTTTAAAAGATTTTGGTGTTAAGAATATGGGTTGTTTACCTTTTACATATAATATTTATGGTTATTCTAATAGTGTAACTATAGAAATTTTTACAACTGTTAAATTGAACAAAAAGTATGGTGTTGCTAAATATTTTAAAAAGTATAAAAAAGTTATTGGAAAAATTGCAAAAGAAGATATTAAAATAATTGTTAAATTGACAAATGAAATTTTAATCTAAAAAGGAGGTTTGATGGTATTTAGTTATTTTTTTCTTTTGAAACTAATAGTTGAATTAGTGTTAATTTTTTCAGCATATAAAATTATTAAAACAAGGTTTTCAAAAGATGATAAATTTAATAAAAATATTAAAATAGCTTATTTAAGTCTTTTAGGGATAATTATTTATGTTATTTCTACTTTAAATTTTAATTTTGCTAAAAATGAAAAATTAGATCAAAAAAGAATTGAAGAACATTCAAAAGCAATGATTCAAAAAAGTGAAATTAAAGAAAAAGTTTTACCAAATATAATTAAAGTTAAAGATATTTCGACAACTAATTATATTGAACAACAAGCAAATCAAATACACGAAAATATAAACAAAAAGGAAAAATAATGGAAAAAATAAATATTGAAGAAATTTTAAGTGGTAATAAAGAATTATTAAAGGATGTTTCTAAACAAATTTTTGGCAAAACACCAGAAGAAATTGCTCAAGAAATTCAAAAAAATATGCCAGAAGATTTAAAAGAATTTTTAAATTTAAAAAAAGAAGATGATGATTTTAATGAAAATGTTGAAAATGAAAATTGTAATGAATGTTATGAAGAAATTGACAAATGTGAAGAATATGCAAATGATCTTCAAATTGAAAATGAAATTTTATATGAAATTATTCATAAATTTGTTAATTTACTAAAAAATTCATTGAATGAAGAAGATTTAAAAAATTTAGAAATTTCAATTTTAGAAGATGAATCTATTGATAACGATACTAAAGTATTTATGCTAAGAATTTTAAAATCTTAACATTTTTTATTTAAAGAGTTAACTATGGTTTTAATAATTGAACATTATAAAGATAATATTACTACTTTAATAGAAGTTAATAATATTATTTTAGAAAAAAATAAAAATTCTATAACTATTGTAGGATTAGAAACAAAAACATTAAATTTAAATGAATTTGATAATATTGAAATTATAAAAGATGGTAAAATTCTTTTATCATATAAATGTATTCCTACTGAAAAAGTAGAAAAAATTAAAGGAAAATTAAATGAGAAAAATAATTTGTAGCAAAAAACCTTTAAAAACAAAAGTTTTAGAAGTTACTAAACAAGAATTAAAAGATATGTCAGTTAATTTTCCTATTTCTATATCAGAATTTGATAAAAATTTTTTATTAAAATTTGAAAATGATGATATAGTAGGATATATATCAGGAGACATTGAAGAATTAAATTCAAAAAATAAATTAGATTTATGGTTTATAAATAAAAATTATTTTGAAAAAAATTATAATATAGAAAAAATTATTAGGGAGTAAAATAATGAAAAAAATTTTAATACTTATAGCAACAATTATTGCTATTTTTAGTTTTAGTGGATGTTCTCAAAAAAAAGAAAGAATTCCAGTAGGATATGATGGTAAAATCTTAACATCAAATGGATATGCCCCAGAAGTATATCAACCTGGTGCAATTCACGTTTGTAGTTTATTTGATTTTAATTGTTATAATAAACTTATTTTATTAGAAACAGCTAAAAAACAATTTGTTGATAATGTTACTATCAGAATGAAAGATAATATGAATTTACAAGTTCAATATGTTAGAATTGTAGTTCAACCTAAAAAAGATAAAAAATCTTTAAATCAATTATTCAATGATGTTAAACCAAATAAAGATAGTATTATTACTTTAAATTCAGTTTATGCAATTTATGGTCAATCTAAAGTATCTAGAATTATTAGAGAAGTTTTAAGTGAATATACAATTGATGAAGCAAGATTAAATTATACTAGAATTTCAGGTCAAGTTTTCAATAGAATTCAAAAAGAATTTAAAAATACACCTTTACAATTAGTTGACTTTTCAATAGGTAAATTTGTTTATCCTAAAATTTATAATGATGCAATTGAAAATGCTAAAAAGAGAGAACTTGAAATTAAAAAAGCTGAAGCAGATGCAGCAATTGCACAAACAAGAGCTGCCGCTAAGATTAAAATTGCAAAAGCTGAATATGCTGTAAAAATGGCAGAAGTTCAAAGACAACACGATGCAAATTTACTTTTAAGCAAATCAATAACTCCAAATTTAATTAAATGGAGAGAAATGGAAATTCAAGAAAAGATGATGGAAAATTTAAAAGGTAATTCTAATGTAGTATATATGCCTTATGATATGATGAAAAATACAAATTTTTTATTAAATCAAAAGAAATAAGAGAAATTTTTTAAATTTCTCTTGACTTTTCTTTAAAAATTTAGTATAATTATAATATAAAAAATAAAGAAAAAGGAAAAAACATGAATATTAGAGAATTCCAAAAAGAAATTATAAAAGAAGGCATTATTTTAGATATTATTCCTATTCAAAGTGAAAACCAAGTAGAATTTATAGTTTCAAGTTATGAAAATGAAAATTTAAATGAAAAATTTGAAGAATTTTTTAGAGTTGAAAATTTATATTTAATAGATAAAATCATAAGAGAAAATAATGAAATAACATTTATTATAAGATAAAAATAAAAAATTATTAAAAATCAATTGATTTTTAAAATAAGGAATAATTTATGAAAAAATTTAAAGAAGAATTTACAGTATTATTTATTTTGTTTGCACTTTTAGCATTTTTTTATATTGTAGTAAAAATAAATGAATCAAATAAAAACCCTCAAGTTTTAAAACAAGAAAATAAATTATTAAATGAATTTGCTAATAAAAATAAAATTTCTATTTTTAGAAAACAAGAAAATTATTTAGATGGTAATACTATTATTGCTAAAGGAGAAATATGTTATAATGGTTTGATAAATAAAATAATTTTTAAAGCACATCAAAATGGAAATATTGAAATATTATATCTTGAACCTAAAAAAATCAAAATTGAAAATTCTTCATCAACTGGTGTATCATTGATTTTAATAGGTGGTTATAATTCAGATGGTAGTAAATATAATATTATTAAATGTAAAAATAGTATAAATAGAATTAAATTTTAAAAGGAGATTTTATGCAATTGTTAAAATTGGGAATTTTAGTATTTTTTATTTTTATTATTTCAATCATAATTGGGTTTAGTGTAGGATATTTTATAGGATTTATTATAATATTTTTTACAGGACCTATTGTAATTGGACCTTTATCATTACAGCAATTATTAGGTATTATTGGAGCAATTATTGTAATTTTAAAATAAGGAATAAAATTATGAATGGATATATTATCACAGGAAGTATAGGTAGTGGAAAATCTACAGTAGCTGATATTTTGAATACAAAAGGTTATAAAGTAATTTATATGGATAATATTTCTAAAGAAGTATTTGAAGAAAAAGAAAATGAAATAAAACAAATTTTTGGAACATCTAATAGAAAAGAAATAAGAAAAATTGTTTTTGAAGATGATAAAAAATTAAAAATTTTAGAAAAAATTTTACACTCCACTATTATAAATAGAATTTTAAGAGTAGTTAAAAAATTAGAAGAAAGTGGAGAACTTTATTTTATAGAACATCCTTTATATTTTGAGAAAAAAGGTAAATTATATGAAATGTTTAAAGATAATGTAATTTGTGTTTATGCAGATGATATTACTAGAATTGAAAGAATTGTTACTAGGGATAAAGTTACATATTTAGAAGCAGAAAATATTGTTAAAAAACAATTAGATGATTATTCAAAAATTAAAAATTCTAAATTTGTTATATATAATGAAAATAAAGAAGATTTATTTGAACAAATTGATAGAATTTTGAATATTATTGAAATTGAGAAAAAATATGGAAATTCAAATGAATAAATTAAAAATGTATTTTAATAATTTTAAAAATTTTTATAAAAAAGATAAATATTCTTATAATTTATATATAATAGGAATGTTATTTATATTTTTTGGAAATTTAGAAATGATTGTTTTAGGTTTTTTTATTATTGTAGTTTCATTTATTAGTATGGAAATATTTTCAATAATTTTATTTTTAATGTTTTTAACAAACATTTATATTAGTATTAAAATGATTCATTTTGAAAAAAGTATAATTGAAAATGTACAAAAAATATACCCGTCAATAGAAAATGATCATTTTATATTTATTTATCAAGATAATAATATATTAAAAATAAGAAAAAAAGTTAATTTGCCTATTTGTAAAAATTATTATTATATAAAAGAAATACATCCATATAAAAAATTATTTTTGAAATATGATTTTGTTTCTACAAATATTTATTGTAAAAACCCATTAAAGGAGTAAAAATGAAAGCACATTCTTATGGTATTTGTCCTTATAGAATAAAAAATGGTAAAATAGAAATTTTAATGAATAAATGTAACAAATATAGTAAATGGAATTTTTTTAAAGGTAAAATTGAAAATGGGGAAACTTTTAAAGAATGTGCTTTAAGAGAATTTCAAGAAGAAACTGGTATTAAATTAAATGAAAATGAATTAGAAAATTATTTTTTTCAAACTAATCCTTCAAAAAACATAGGTATATTTTTATATAATTTTACAAATAATGAATATAATTTTAAATTTCAAAAAAGAGAAATTTATGAAGCTAAATGGTTAAATATAGATAATTTGAATGAAATTTCAAAAAACCAATCTAAAATATATAATGAAATATTAAAATTATTAAAACCAAAAATAAAATGGGCAAAACATATTAAATAAAAATAAAAAGGTGTTTGTAATGTTAAAAGAAATAATTGAAGAATTAAAAGTTAAAAAATATACAAAAATTATTGAGTCAAATAAGTTTAAAGATGCTTTTGGGAATGAACAACAATTTTGGTATTCGATCAAAGGTGAAATTACATCAGAAAGTTTACTTAAAAAAATTATTTCAGGTGGAAAAAAATCTCCTTATGATTTATTTTGTCCAAATAATACAAAAAGTAAACAAGACTTTTTATTTGATTTAAAAAATTATTGTATATTAGAACCTTTAATTGATTTAATTGATTCAAATAATGAAGCAGATTTTAATAATAATGAAATTCAATTAGCTTATGAATCAGCTGTAAATGTTGGATTTCAAGAAGCTAGAAAACAATTTGATTTTCAATGTGGAATGGCTGGTAATGTTGTATTAAATGTTATTTTTGATAACAATACAATTCCTATTTGGAATGAAATGTTAAAAGTAGCTAAAGAATTAGCTTAAAATTTTACAAAAAGGAGAAAGAATGGCTGATATTATGTCACAAGAAGAAATTGAAGCTTTTTTAGAAATGGTTGAAGAAGATGATATACAACCTAATAGATTTAAAGATGAACAAGTTTCAAATCAACAAAACAAATATACATATTATGATTTTAAAAGGCCTAATATTGTTTCTAAACAAAATTTAAGAAATATAAGAAGGCTTTTAGATAGATTTGTTTATAATGTTTTACCTGAATTGAGAAGTCTAGTTAAAAAAGAAGTTGAAATGCAATTGCATAGTGTAGATGTTTTGACATTTGATGAATTTCTTATGTGTTTACCACATCCAACATTCTTTTATGAGTTAAAACTTGATGGTAGAACATTTTTTGTTGAAATAAATCCATCTTTAATACAATCATTTATGGAATCTTGTGAAATTCAATTCAATAATGTTGAAAAAATAGTTTCTAATGAAATAATGAGAAAATTAGTAAATACCTTTATATATTCAGAGGATTTTGAAAGAATTGGTGATGATATAGAAATAATAGATTTTCATTTTAGTCAACCTTATTATAGACCTAAAAAACATTCAACGTCAATAATGGCTGTATTTGAAATAATAGTAGGTAGTAGTTCAGGTATGGTAAATATTTGTTTACCTTATGAAGAATTTAAAGATTTTTTCAAAGAAAACAATAAAAAAGAAAAAAATTTTGATTTTAATTTAGATATCGAAATAGGTAAAACTAAAAAATATAATGTAAAAGAAATTGATAATTTTAAAGTTGGAGATACTTTATTATTAAATGATTTTGCTATTAAAATAAATGATAATATAAAGGAGATACAATGAATTTAAAAGATGTAAAAGTTGATGTTTTTGTTAAATTATGTGATACTAAAATGAAACTTAGTGAAATTGAATCATTGAAAGTTGAAGATTTAATTAAATTTGATAAAGAGGTTAATGAAAAAGTAGAGATTTTTGCTAACAATGTAAAAATTGGAGAAGGTGAAGTTGTTACCACAGATAAAGGTAATTTTGGAGTCGTAATTACAAATTTAGAATAATATTATAAAAAATAGATTTAATAATAAGAATTATATTACTTATAAAAATAATTCTTTTATTATAAATAGGGATTAAATTCCTTAATTTATTATAAATTAAAAAAAAATAAGGAGAAAATATGTTAAATTTAGTTACAAAAGACACTAGTATTATGGGTTATAAATCTATTAAATGCAAATTAGAAACAGATTATGTTGAAGTAAATCTACCACCTAATTTTAATATTTCTTCTATTGATTATGAAAATTTAGCAAAAGGTGAAATTGAATCTTTGTTAAAAAATAAAATAATTGAAGATATATTTGGTATTTCTAAATATGATGTAATTAAAATATTATATAAAATATTACCTGAAATTAGAAATGTCGATGAAATTTTATTTTTAATTGAAAAGTTAAAAAATTGGGATAAATTTAAAGATATTTCTTGACTTTTCCTTTTATTTTTAATATAATTATAATGTAAAAAATAAAGAAAAAGGAAAAATCATGAAATATAGAGTATGGAGTGAAAATATCGAAGGAATGGAAGATAATTATAATTTATATCAATTAGAAAAAAATTTAAAGAACTTATGATGGTTTAAGGAGTTTTAATATCTTATGTTGAAGGATATGAATGTTATTTTGATGCTTATAATGGAGTAATGCCATCAATGACAATGACTTTTATTTCTAAAAAAGATATTGAAGATGAAATAAAAGTAGCATTTAGTGAAACATTTGGATTAGATATTTATGAAATTGAAAAAATTTCTTATTAAAATTATATATATATTATAGGAGTTAAAATGAATACTAAAGAAGCAAGAGAATTATTAGCTGAAATTTATTATAATGAAACTATATATAAAAATGGATGGATTGACTTTGGTTATTTTTTATATAAAAATTTTGAATATAAAAATCATACAATTTCAGCAGATTATAATAAAGATAGAGAAAATTTAATAATTAAAATAGATGAAGAATATTTTATGGTTTATGGGTTTTATGATTGTGATAATGATTTATCGTTTTTTGAGAAAAATACAAAAATTGTAAAAGTCAAACCTATTGAAAAAATTGTTAAAATTATTGAATATGAAAAAATTGAAGAATAATTTTAAAAATAAAATATGGATTTAAAATTTTTGAAATAGATAATAAAAAAGCATTTGCAATAATTACACTTTATTTTCAACATATAGATTTGGTTTCAAAAACATTAGTAAGTTTCATGAAGATATAAATAAAAAAATAATTGAAATAGTTGACTTTTTTATTATTTTTGATATAATTATATTATATATAAAAATCAAGGAGAAAAAATGTTAAAAACAAATCAAGAAATTTTAGAAATGGTAAAAGAAAGAATTAAACCTTTTGGGAGATTATTATTTTTGACAAAAAGTGGTAGTCAATTATATGGAACAAATACACCTGAATCAGACATAGATTTTTTAGGTGTATTCTTAGCTAATCCTGAATTTCACTTAGGTTTTAAAAATGTTGAAGAAGTTGATTTATCAGAAGTTGTAAAAGATGAAAGTGGTAAAAATACAAAAGATGCATTAGATTGTAAAGTTTATGAATTAAAAAAATTTTTAAAATTAGCTGGAGATGTAAATCCGAACATTGTAGAATTACTTTTTGCCAATACAAATCCTGAAGCAGTTGTATTCAATACACCAGAATTTGAAGAATTTCAAAATAATAGTGAATTATTTATCAATCAAAGAGTATTTCATTCATTTATGGGTTATGCTAAAAGTCAAATGAAAAAAGGTAAAAACAAAGCAGTAAATTATAAAGACTTAATTTCATTACAAAAAACAATTGAAAAATTTATTGAAAATCACGATGGAATTATGACAGTTGGAGAAATTCAACATTATAATGAATTTGCACCTTTTAAACATTTATTCAAAAAAGATGGAATTGTTGTAAGTAATTTAACATTTCCAAGAAATTTATTTATTAAAAAAGCAAACAAAATGATGAAAGAAAAGATTACTAGTGCAAGTCATAGAGCAGAACAATGGAAAGAATTTGGATACGATGCTAAATTTTTTCTTCATTTATTTAGATTATTAGAAGAAGGTAGAGATTTAATTGTTAAAAAACAGTTAAAATTCCCATTAGAAAATGCTGAAGAACTTAAAAAAATTAGAAATTTAGAATTTACACTTGAAGAATTAGAAGAAAAAATGGAAATTGAGTTCGCAAATTTTGAAAAACTTCAAGATGTAGCAAAAGAAAATTTACCTAAAAAAGCAAATTGGAATGAATTAGAAAAAATGTTTATGAAATTGCTTAAAAAAGAATTTTGTTCTTGACTTTTCCTTTCTTTTTTGTTATAATTATTATATATAAAAAATATGAAAAAATTTTGTAAAAATATAAGGATTTCACATGAAAATAAGTTTAAAAGAATTAAAACATTCAATATCGCATAAGTTAATTTATAAATTACTTGATAATGAATTTGATAGAGTAGTTTTTGATTTAGTATTAGATGAAATTGAAAAGAAAAATTTCAACTTAAAAAGTTATGCTAAAAAAATAAGAAAAGGTTTAAAAAATCATGCATTTAAACTTTTTACAAAAAAAGAAATAAGAATATTTTTTGATAATGATAAAGAATTTATATCTTTTTTAAAAAATGATTTTGAAGATTTTTTTAATGATATTTATTCTAAAAATAAAAAAACAATTAAAAAAGTTATATCTTTTAAATATGTTTTTATTATTACAGATAGATTAGTTCCTGATGGAAGAACATCATTTATGGATATTAAAAGAGATGAATTAGTATTTATATTTTCTTTTAAAGGTTTCGAAAGAAGTTCTATGTCTTGGCAAAGAGATGTTAGATATATATCATTACATCCTTTAACACTTAAAGATATTAAAAAAGATTTAATTCAATTAGATACTTATGATAAAAATAATTTATATAATCCTCCAATGTTAAAACTTTATAATTTTTTAAAAAATTAAAAAATTTTTAAATTAAAAGGATAAATTATGGGTTATTTCCCTAAACCAACTTTAGAAGAAAAAATTATAGGAAATTTAATATTATTAGTAATGATATTTTTTCTATTTTATGGTATATATAAAGCTTTTACAAAACCTGATGTAGAAGAGATATGTTTTGAATATAGTAAACAAACAGGAAAATGTATAAATAAAGGTATTAAATATAAAAATCAAATTTATATTAAAAAACCTTGACTTTTTTCTTTTTTTATTGTATAATTATATTATAAAAAGTCAAGGAGAAATCATGATTAGTAAAAAATTATTTAGTAAAATTATAGGAATTGATGAAAAATTTATTGAATATATTACTATTGAAGGTAATAAAATAATTTGTAAAATTTATTGCACTCCTAATGAATTACATAAAACAGAATTTAATAAACATTTGCAAAATGATTATTATAACACTAAACAAAATTTTTATAAAGAATTAAATGTTTTTGAATTTGTTTTTGAAATAAAAAAATGGGCTTATGATTACCAAGGTTATATTCTAAATAGTTCATTTTGTAATAAAAATAAATCTATATGTTATATATCATTATTAAATAAGGAATTTTTTGGTAATACAGAGATAGAAGCAATTATTGAAGCAGGGAATTATATTGTTAATCAATTATAAGGAGAAAATATGAATTTATTTGGATTTTTAAAATTAAAAAATATAAAAGAACATAAAGTAGAAAAATTATCTATTTTTGAAACTATTAAAGAATTAGAAAAAATAGAAAATATTTTAAAAAATTATGAAGAATTTTTAGATGGATATATTATTGAAGAAACAAAAATATATAATTCTAATTCAATATTTGTAAATTTATCAAAAAATACTCCATATATGATACCAGAATCTTTTTTTAATGATATATTTAGTAAAGATTATAATGTGTTTATACTTCAAGATATACTTAAAGAAAAAGGATATCATATATTATTAAAACCTAAAAATAAAAAAATTTTATTTGATGAAAGTTATAATAATTTTAAAAATAATAAAGTAAACATAAAAGTAAATGATAAACTTTTAAATTTTATTAAAAGATATTTAGAAAGTTTAGAATTTATTGAAAAAGCAAAAAAAATCAAAGAAAATAATGAAAAAGAAATTGAAAAAATGGTAAAAACAACAATAAATAATTTAAAATCTGATTATAATATTTTTAAAGAAGAATTGATGTTTTTAGGTGTATTTCCAAAATATATTGGAATGACATATTGTGAAAAATCAAAAAAAAGTTTTTTAAGTGAAGAAATTACAATAAATAATTCATTTAGAATTCAAACTAAAATTTTAGATGATAAAAATATTCAACAAGAATTTGGATTATTATATATGATTTTAAACAATTATTTAGATAGTCCATCTTTATTACCAAAAAAAGTAAAAAAATATTTAAATATTGAAATAAAAAATATAAATTCTTTACTTGATATTCAAAAAGATAAATATTTTAATAGAAATAAATTTTTAACATCTTATATTATAGGATTGTATTTAAAAAATAATGACACAAAAGATGATTTAAAAATTGTATATAAAATTGATAACAAAGAAATGTTATATGAATTACAAAATTTATTAGGCAATATTCCTAATTTAACTTATGTTTACCAATATTAAAAGGAGTTAAAATGAATAAAGAAATTTTTGAAGGGTATTATGAAGACACTTTAACAGAAATAAAATATGAATATAAAAGAATCCAAGAAAATATTGAAAATGTAACAGATGATATTTTATCTAATACTAATGTTGATGAATTAAATGAAAATTTCCAAGAATTAGTATCTAAATTGATGCAAGCAAGACAATTATTAGATACATCTAGAAAACAAACATTTTTTGGTAAAGTTTTGTCATATGTCCCTTTTGTAAAAGAAAAAATAGATGATTTTGAAATAAATAGAAGTTCATTAAAAGATATTTCTGATGATTTAAAAAGAATTCAAGATGAAATAATTAAAGATACTGAAGAAAAATTTCAATATTATAAAGAAATTTATGTAGTAAATGAACAAGCAAAAAAAGATATTGAAAATCAAATTAAAGAATTAAAAAAATTAAAACCTAGAAATGAACTTGAAAAAATTGAAATTGATAATATGATTAGAAGTTTAAAAAGTTTAAATGTCATCAATACAAATAATTTAGAGGAATGTAGATTACAAATTCAATCTTTTGCTAGTATGAAACAAAAAGCAGAAGAAATGTCTCCACAAATTCAATCTATGTTAAAAATGCAATTTGTAATTGCATCACAAAATAATAAAATGAAAAATATTAAACAAAATTATGATGTAGTTAAAGAAGTTTTAAATGAATTCATAATACTAAATGATAAAAATACAAAAGAAGCTATTAAAGATGCTATTGAACTTAGTCAAGATAATTTAATTGAAGCAAAAACAGTAAAAACTTTAACTGATAGTAGATTAAATTTCAAAAAAGAATTAGATAGTTTAGTAAATCAATTAGAAATTAAAAAAGAAGAATTAAATAAAGAAATTACATCTTATATTAAAACAGTAGAAAATACACCTTTATTAAATGGTAATATTAAACCAAGGTTAAAATATGAAAAATATTAAAGGGTAAATATGATTAAAAGAATATCTAAAAAAGAAAAATTAGATAATATTTTGAAAAGATTGATGTCTTTTCAAAAATTTGAAAATAGATTTAAAAATTATGATTTTATATTTATTATAATAGCTTTGTTAAATATTTTTATAAATATAGCTATAAATATATTAGTAAGCCCTTCTTTAGGTATTTTACCTAGTATTATTATTTTATTATTAGTAAATGAATCTAATTGGAAAAGCGTAACGTTTTTAACTTTTTTATTTTACACATCAATAATGTTGGTATGGTTTTTAGTATAATTGGAAGTAAATTTATTTACTCTATTTCATTTTGTACATACATTGAATAAAGGTTTAAAAATATGAAAGAATTAAATGTAAATGTAAAATTAAAATTTAAAGGTTATAGAATTCAATTATATGGGGAAGAATTAGGGTATCAAGATTTAATTGTACTTCCAAATAATTTGGAAGATACTTTAAAACTTATTAAAAAAAATGCTAAAAATATAATTTCTGATAAACCTTACGAAGAAATTTTTATTTATAATATATACGAAATATATCCTAAAGAATTTGGACAACAATCTTATGGTGATTATAAAGATTTATTAAAAATAAAAGGATATTTTTTTGAAGATTTAAAAGAAAAAGTAAAAATTTATTTTAATTCTTTGTCAGAAAAACTTAATAAATTAAGAGGAAATAAAGTAAAATCATATAAAATTAAAATAAAAAATACTAAAAATTCTTATATGGAAGAACCTGAGTATATTTGTGAAATTGATAATAAATATTATTTATTTGCTGAGGATTTATATGAAATTCCAAAAAATATGTATAGTTTTGTTGAAGAATTGATTAAACACAAAAAGGAGTAAATATGGAAAATTTAATATATAAAATTTTAAAAGAAAATTATAATATATCAAAAGAAAATATTTTAGGAATTTATGAATATGGTTCTAGATTATATGGTTCAAACAATGAAAATTCTGATTATGATTTTTTAATAATTACTAATTATAAAGATATTTATTATGATATTTATGAAAGTAAAAAAATTGATATACATATTATATCTGAAGAAAATTTAATAGATTTAATAAATGAATGTAATGACATGTTTTTAGCAATGTTTTTCAATAAAAATCCTATTAAAAAATATAATTTTAATTTACTAATAAATGATATTGATAAAATAAAATTAAGAAAATTTATATCTAAAAAAGTTAATAATTCATATGTAAAAGCAAAGAAAAAATTAAATTTACATAATGAAATTTTAATTTCTGCTAAGAGTCTTTTTCATAGTTTAAGACTAATATATTGGGCAACATTTATTGCTAAAAATGATAAAAGAGCATATGAATTTCCTTATTATATATCTTTAGATGAAATTTTAAAAGATTATAAAAATTGTAATTTTGAATGGGATTGTATAAATAAAAAATATAAACCAATTTTTAATAATCTTATGAGTGAATTTAGAAAAGTAGCCCCTAAAAAAGTTTGATAATTTTAATATATATGATATAATAAAATAAAAAGGATTTTTAAAATGATAAATGTAGAAAAATTACATTTAAGTATAGAAAAAGACAAAACTATAAAATTTATTATGGATATTTTAGGTAATTGTTTTTTTCCAAATACATCTTCTTTATATATAAAAGTAAATAATACAAAAGAAATAAAATTTTATTATGATTTATTAAATAAATTATCTGAAAATGTTAATATTTTAATTAAACCAATTAGTTTTAATTCTTTATTAACTGAATTCAAAGACGATAATGGAAAAAGAATTCACAATACAATAAAATTTATTTTAGACTCTAAAGGAATTAAAGAAGAATATTTATTTGAGGAGGATAAAATTGAATAAACAAATAAAAATTTGTTTTGCTTCAAACAATTTAGATGTAAAAGATATAAATATAAAAATAGATATTTCTGATATATCCTGTGAAAAAAACATTGAATGTTTTTTGAATTCTATTGATAATATATTTATAACTAATGATAAAAATTTATCCGAAAAATATATTTTATCTAATATAAATTATGAAGAATTTGTAAAAATGTTATATGTTTTAATTTATAATATATCTTATTATACTAATAAAAATTGTATAGTAAAAAAAGTAATAATAGATAATTTTGAATTTGATAAAAATATTGTAATAAATAAAAAAACTTGTTTAGCAAAAATTAAAAATTTATATTCTAATATTCCAACATTTAATTATGCTATAAATAAATTTAATAATTATGAAATATTAGAAAATGGAGAATTATGTGAGTGTTGTTAGTATATATTTAACTAAAATTTTTTTAATTTATTTATTCAGATGGATTTTAAGTGCTTTTATTATGATGTTACCTTTATATATCTTAGTAAAATATGATTGTTGTAAAGGTAAATATCAAGAATATATACATTTAGTAATTGTTTCAATAATAGGAGCATTTATATTTTATCCATTAGATTTATTTATTTTTAAGTAAGGAGAAAAAGTGAAATTATTTACATCAGTAAAAAAAGATTTAAAGACATTAGAAGATATTTTGGAAATAAAAGTTTTGTTAGAGTCATCAAGTAAAATTCCGTTTGATGTTGAAATTCCTTTTAATCATACATATACGACAGAAAAATATATTGAAACTAATTTAAAAGAATTTATAAAATTCAAATTAAATGAAGAAGTGAAAAAAAGAGTTGTAAAAATCCCTTTTAATATAGAAGAATTAAAATTAGAATTTAATAAAATTTTAGATTTAGAAAAAAAATTATTAAATGGTGTTTCAATAGATGAAAATATTGAAGATTTAAAAGATGATTTTAAAGAAAAATTAAACATTTTAACAAAATTAAATTCTAATGTAAATGATAAAATTGATATAAATTTAGAAAATATTTTAGAAGAATTTTCTAAAAAAATAATTGAATATTATCAAAAAATTAAATAAGGAAGTAAAAATGCAAGTACCAGTCATTATAAATGGAAAAAAAGTTTTAATAGATGAAATGATTCAAGAAATTATACCTTTGTTTAATGAATTAGGATATACAACTACTTGGAGTTGTGAAGGTCATCTTTTATGTAAAAATGGTAAAGTTGATGAAAGATGGGTGCCTTATATTTCTTTTTCTAATGATGTAGAAATTGATGAATTAAAAAAATTATTAAATCCAAATGTAATTTATAAATTTGACGAAGGAATAGGATTTTATTTTAGTGCTCCTAGTGATGATGTCTTAGAATTTAACCAACAAAAAAATAAAATATGGAAAGAAATTAAAGAAAAATTATTAAAATTAAAAGAAAATTCTTGACTTTTCTATTAAAATATGATATAATTATATTATAAAAAATAAATCAAAAGGAGAAAATATGAAATTTAAAAAATATTCATCAATTGAAAATTCTTACAGAGAAAAAGAAATTAAAAGAATTATCACAAGTGGAATTATAGATTGTTGTGAATGGGTAGTTACTGAAAAAATTCACGGGACAAATTTTAGCTTCATTTCAGATGGAGAAAATGTTAAAGTTGCTAAAAGAACATCTGTTTTAAATGATAATGAATTAGAAAAATTTTATGATGCAGATATTATGCTTGAAAATTACAGAGAATCAGCTAAAAAAGTTGCATCTTTTTTAATTTCACAAAATCCAAAAATTAAACAAGTTCAAATTTTTGGAGAACATTTTGGTGGTATTTTTAATGGTGAAACTAAACCAGGGTTTACAAAAATTCAAAAAGAAGTTCATTATATTCCATTTACTGATTTTATGGTTTTTGATATTATGACTGTTGATGAGGATGAAAATGCTGAATTTTTAGAATGGGATAAAGTTAAAAATTTAGCTTTTAATTGTGAATTTAAAGTAGTTCCAGAATTATTTAGAGGAACATTTGAAGAATGTTTACAATTTTCAAATGAATTTCCTACAAAAATCCCTGAATTGTATGGATTAAATCCTATAGAAGGAAATATTTGTGAAGGTGTTGTAATTAAACCAGTAGTTAATAAAACATTGCCTAATGGTGATAGAGTTATTCTTAAAAATAAAAATGATAAATTTAAAGAAAAAGGTAAAATTAAAAAAATTAAAAATAAAAAACAAATTGTAATTACAGATGAACAAAGAAAATGGGCAGAAGAAATTACAAAATACTTTGAAGTTAATAGACTTCATAATTTATTTTCAAAAGGTGAAGTTGAAAAAGATTGGAAACAATTTGGTAAAATTGTAGGATTATTTTTCAAAGATGCTTTAGAAGATTTTATTAAAGATAATCCTAAATTTAATGAATTAGATAAAGGCGAGAAAAAAATTATTCAAAATTTAGCAAGACCTTCAGCTCAAGAAATAGTAAGGGATATTTTAAAAAGAGAAATTTAATATTTCTCTTGACTTTTATTTGAAAATTTAGTATAATTATATAAAATATCCATGATAATTATAAGGAATAAAAATGAATTTAATAACTTTAGAAGAAGCAATGAAAGTAGTTGAAAATAATGAATCTTTTTATTATAAAGATGAGGAATTTGATGGAGAAAAATTTAGAATTTTTAATTATAGATTAGCAAGTTTTACCGATTTTAGTGAAGATTTTAAAAGATTAGAAATGAGAGGATTATGTTTTAATTTGGATACAGGAGAAAGATGGTTAGGTCTTCATAAATTTTTTAATGATAATGAAAATCCTTTAACTATTGATAAAGAATTAGAAAAACCTTGGAATGATAATGATAAATTAGAAATTATGGAAAAATTAGATGGAAGTTTAATTGTTCCTACATTTTCTTCAAAAGGTAATTTTTTACTTAGAACTAAAGGTTCTTTTTATTCAGAACAAGCTGATTTAGCAAATAAATTTATTAAAAATAATGAAAATTATTTAAATTTTATTAAAGCTTGTAAACTTATTGGATTTATTCCATTTTTTGAATTAGTTGGGTGGAAAAATTTAATTGTTGTTAATTATGAAGAAGAATTTGAACTTAGACTAATTCAAATAAGAAATAAATTTACAGGTGAATATTTACATTATGAAGATTTAAAACATTTTTCAAAAGAATTTAATTTAAAATTAGCAAAAAAATATAATTATACATTATCAGAATTAAGAAAATTACTAGAAACAAAAGAAGGAATTGAAGGATGGGTAGTAAGAAATTATAATCACCCACTCAAAACATCTTTTAGAAAATTTAAAACAATGTGGTATTTTACATTACATAAATTATTATCACCTAATGAATTAGTTGAAAATAAACTTATAGAACATATTATAAATGAAACAATTGATGATATTTTATCAAATTTAAAAGGTGAAAAACATAAAATTATATCTGAATTAACAAACAAAGTTTCACATTTTTATAATCATACATATAATAAATGTTTAAATCTTTTTAAAGAAAAACTAAATATGGAAAGAAAAGAATTTGCAATGAAATATAATAAATACCCATATTTTGGAGTTATAATGAAAGCAAAGAATGAAAATGATTTAGATAAATTATTAAAAGAAAAAATAATAAAAGATAATTCTAAACTTACTAAAGCAAGAGAATTTATCAAAAATTTAGATAATTAAAAGATTTTTTCTTTTAATTAAAAATTGAGGAGATTTTTATGATTATAGGTTTACATGGTTTAAAAGGAAGTGGAAAAGATACAGTATATCAAATTATAAAAGAAATAGATAATGAATTTAATAAAATTGCTTTTGCAGACCCAATTAAAAAAGAAATTTTTAAAATATTTCAAATAGATGAACATACATATGATACACTAAAAAGAATACCTTATTGGAGACATATATTCAGAAATATAGGTATGTTAATGAGAAAATATGATGAGAATCAATTTATAAATTATGTAGATCAAAATTTAAAAAATAAAATAATAGTTACAGATGTTAGATTTATGAATGAAATTGAATTTCTTAAAAAACAGAATGCTATACTAATAAAAGTAAAAAGATTTAATAAAAATGAAGATAATCATATAACAGAACAAGATTTATCAGATGAATTGTTTGATTATATTATAGATAATACAAAAGATTTAGAACATTTAAAAAATCAAGTTATCAAAATATTAGAAAAAATTTCTTAAATTTTCTTGACTTTTTTATAAAATTTTGGTATAATTATATTAAGAAAATAAAAAAGGAGAAAAAATGATTCAAACAGGAGAAGCAAAAATTATCACAGAATGGATTAGAAGTTCAAAAGAAAATAGACAAAGTGTTATGGATTATATTTTTGGTAAATCAGAAACTAATCCATTAGAAAATCTTAGAAAAAATTTAAAATCAAAAAAATCTAAAAATAAAGAGTAAAATATGGAAACATTATTTAAAAAAATAAAAAAAGATCATTTTGAAAAATTGAGAAATGTTATTTTACATAGTGAAAAATACCATTTAGAAGGTGATACTTGGACTCATACTTGTCTTGTATTTAGCAAAGCAAATGATGATTTTAATAAAATTGTTGGTTTGTTACATGATTTGGGAAAACCAAATGCTAAAACTCACAAAGATGGAAAAGATTATTACAGAGGTCACGAAGGTATTTCGACTTTTGAAGCATTAGAATATATTGATGATATTGAAAGAATTTTAGGTAAAGATAAAATTTTAGATGTTTTATATACAATCAATTATCACGGGATGTTATGGCAAAAAAGTGAAAAACAAATAAAACATTATTTTGCTAAAAATATTGATAAATATCTTAAAATATATAATTTTTCATTATTTGATAAAGCTGGTAATATTTTTTTCGATAATGAAAATAATAGAAAAGCAAAAGAATGCATTGTTGATTTTAAAGACATAAAAAGAGGTGTTAAAAAAAATAAATGTTATATTATGATCGGAACACCTTTAAGTGGAAAATCAACTTATATTAAGGAAAATTTACCTAATTTAAAAGTTTTAAGTAGAGATAATATTTTGATGAATTATATCAAAGAAAAATTTATTTGTAATTTTTGTAATGGCAAAGGTTATATTGAAGGATATGTAGGTGATAATTTAGATCATTCAATTTGTAATAAATGCAAAGGCAAAGGTTATCCTACATATAGTGATGGTTGGAATATGTTAACTGAAGATGATCATAAAGAAATTGATAGAAGAGTTTCTAAAAAATTTACTGAATTAAAAAATTCAAATGAAGATTTTATTATAGATATGACTAATATGACTTGGAAAAGTAGAAGAAAATGGTTAACAAATCTAAAAAATCATTCACCTATTGCTATTACTTTATTAACACCAATTAAAGAATTATTTTTTAGAAATAAATACAGATTTGAAACTGAAGGAAAATTTATTCCTGAAAATGTATTATATAATATGATGAAAAATTTAGAAATGCCTCTTGGGTATGAATTTGATGAAATTAAAATTATAATAAATAAAAAGGAGATTTAAATGAAAAAAGTTATGTTAATGTTAATGTTTGTTGTAGGTCTATTTGCGTCAGAATATAAATGTATTTCAGTTAAAAAACAAGTTGATGGTAAAGCATTTAGTTATAATAAAGATATGTTATATGCTATTGAAAAAGAAGACACATTAAAAATTGCTCTTAAAAATATCAATACTAATAGAAAAGCACACGCAACTTTTTATAGATCAGGTGGGACAACTTTTAATAATACTAAATTTAAAATTTATGAAGCTGGTAATATTTTAATTTATGTAAGTGAAACACCTAATAAAAAAGGATTATATTTTATTACATTAGAAACAGATTCAGCATTAGAAGGATTTTTCTGTTTAAAATCAAAAGATTAGTTGACTTTTCTTTTGATTTATTGTATAATAACAAAAAAAGAAAAAGGTAAAATCATGAAAATAAAAAGCAAAAATAATCATTATTTTAATAAAAATGAAATAGGTTTAGTAATAATAAAATCAAAAGGTGAATATACTTTTGATGTAGATTATTTTAAATATAATTGCGAAGAGCTACCTTCGCTAGCTTTTGAATATTTAGATACTGATTTTATAGTAATAGATGAATTAGATGAATATTTAGAATCTTTAAAAAAAGAATGGGATGTTATTTATTTAAATGATATCAAAGTCAAAACTTGTGATATGTTTGAAAAAGCTAACAAGGAGTAAAAATGTTTAAATGGCTAAAAAATTTATTCAATAAAGAAGATAAAATTTCTATTGAAATGTTTAAAGAAATTTTAAGAGAAAGAGATAATCTTTTACACAAAGTTGAATACCTTGAAAATGTTGTAGGATTTTATGAATTTATTGGAGTAACTCTTAATAATTGTGAAAATGATAAATTTGATTATGAACAGCATTATTTACAAAAATTAAAAAAATCATATGTTGAAATAAAAAATCTAAAAAGTAAATTAGGAAAAATAGAAAAAAAATTTAATAATTTACAAAAAGTTGAATTATTATTATTAGAAGAATTAGATAATTTGAAAGATAAAAATAAAAAATTATTAACTAAATATAATGATTTAAAATATGAATATGATGTATTAACAAAAATAAAACCTAAAAATATTCAAAATGATTTTAAACAAATACAAAAAGAAAATACAATTAAAAATCAAAATAATGAAGAAACATTCGAAAAACCAGAAACTTTAAAGGATATTAAAAAAATTTTAAATAATATTGATATAAAATGTTAAAGGAGTTCGTTATGAAAGAACTATTAAACGAACTTATAAAAGTTTATGATATGGATTGTAAAGATATGTATTTATACATAGAAAAAAATAATTTAGTAGACAAAATTTTAAATTATTATGAACAATTAAATGAAAATCAAAAAAAACTTGTTGATGTAGTTTTAAACGAAGATAATAATATCCATAGATTAGAATCTATATCTTTTTATAAAAATTTCCCTGAAAATTTTTGTGAAAATATAAAATTTTTTATATTAGAACTTCATAATATTTTTAGTATATCAAAAGATGTAATATAAAAAGGAGTACATATGTTTATTCCTAGATATGATGGTAGTGAAAAAATTATAATTTTTAGTGGTGCAGGATTAGATATTTTGTCTGGTTTATCTACATTTAGAGGAAAAGATTCTATTTGGGAAAAATATAACAAAGATATAGTTTGTAATGATAAAACTTGGAAGAAAAATTTTTGTGTTATGCATGAATTTTATAATATTTTAAGAAATCAAATAAAATCTTCTAAATGTAATGAATATCATTATATTATAAAAAAATTAAATGATAAATATAAAGATACTTTAATAAATATCACAACTAATATATCTGATTTTTTTGATAGATTAAAAATACCTACAATGTATGTACATGGTAAAATTACTAAAATGGAATGTACAGCTTGTGGTAATAAATTTGAAATAAAATATAAAAATTGGGATTGTGAAAAAGATAGATGTCCAAATTGTAATAGTATAAAAGGAGTAAAACCTGATATTGTATTTTTTAATGGATATGCTTGGTTATATACATATATGAGAAGAGCTTTTGAATATTTACAAAACCCTAATAGTAAGTTAATTGTAATAGGTAGTAGTTCTATAGTTATAGATATTGATGGAATAGCAAAATTTGCAAATTGTGAGACCTTTTTAGTTGATAAAAATAATAGAAAAGGTTATAATAATTATTGTAGCAACCCTAAAGAATTAGAAATATTATTAAAAAATAAGGGGATATTATGAAAAAAATTTTAATGTTTATTGTTATTTTGATTAGTTTTTTATATAGTGAAAATTATACAAACATAAAACACCCATATGTCAAACATCCAGAAACTAATCCTATTATGCATAGATGTGTTAATGTTGTTGATGTTTCATGTAAAAATGAAATATTATCTATTATAGGAACAAAAATAAAAGGTAAAAGTGCTTTTGAAAATATTCAAATATTTTGTCCTATAATAAAAATTTATGATATTTCAATTGTAAATAATAAAGATGAAAAAATTGGAAATGTTAAAAGAATAGGTATTTTTTTATTTCCTAAATTTGATAAAATTAGTAGAGATGCTAGATATAAAATAACATTTAAATTAGCTGATGGAAAAATAAAAACTGAATATAGTAAAGATCATTTTTGTATAAGACCTTATACTTTTACTTTTGATGTTCCCAATAGTTTAAAAGAAGGAAGAATTTATAAAATAAATTATAATGCTATTGATTTTATAGGTAATAAAACATCTTATAATAATATACCTTCAATAAAAGGTAATAAAATGAAATATTCTATATATCCTAATTATATTTATGCTTCTTTTAAAAATGGAAAACATAGTATAACTCTTTATGATTATCATTATTGTGATATTGATAAAAATGATACACCTTTAGATATAAGAGAAATTTATGGAAAAACTGATTTAAATGTAGGTGAAAGTAGTAAATATTGGGGAGGAATAAGTACAGGAGAAGATTCTAATAAACCTTCTAAAAATACTATAAATGTTAATATTAAACAAAATACTTTTCAAGATATGAGATTTAAAAAAATTCAATGGTAAATAAGTTATATTTTTTAATTTTTTATATTATAATTATATTATAAAATATTTTTAAAATTAGGAGTATATATGAAAAAATATGATAAAGTTATGATGGAAACAGCTGATGTTTGGAAAAATCAAAGTAAATGTACAAGAAAAAAAGTAGCAGCTGTTTTAGTAAAAGATGGAAGAATCATAAGTATAGGTTATAATGGATTACCTTCAGGTTATACTATAAAAAAATTAGAAACTTGTAAATTATGTAATGGTAAAGGTATTTTAGATAAAGAAAATTTAAAAATACCTTTAAGTGATGTTTATGGATTTAGTATACCTGATAAAAATGAAATTTTATGTTATGAATGTGGTGGTACAGGTAAAAAAGAAATTAGAGAAGATAAATGTGAATGTAATAATAAAACAATTCCAGAAGTAGTTCATGCTGAAGCAAATGCTATTTTATTTTGTACAAAAAATGGAATAAGTACAAATGGAGCTACTTTATATGTTACACTTTCACCTTGTTTTGAATGCGCTAAAATGATTATTCAAGCAGGAATTAAAAGAGTTGTTTATAAAGAAAAATATAGAGATACTAAAAGTTTGGATTTTTTAAAAGAATGTGGTATAATTGTAGAACAATATAAAATTTAAGGATTAAAAATGGGTAAATTTGAAAGGAATATTAAAAGAAAAAAATTAAAAAAATTTAAAAAATATTTAAAAGAAGAACAAAAAAGAGTATTATTTGAAGCCCAAGCAGCTTATAATTTAAAAAAATATTTGATATATATGATAGATAAATATTATACTGATGGATTTTCTGATAAAGAAAATCAAGAATTTGAAGAATTTATAAATTCGAAAATATTTGATTTAATTCCTTTAAATTCTTTATTAAATAATCAAGAAAAACAAAAATTATTAAATCTTTTAAAAAAATATAATAAACAAATTGATTTAACATTTATATGTGAAAATTGTAAAAAAGAATATAAAAGATTTTCTAGTTATCAAAAACATAAAGAAAAATGTCAAGGAGAAACAAAATGACAATTAAAAATTTTGAACCTATTGGTGGGAGAATTTTAATAGAAATAAATAAAGAAGAAACAACATCAAGTGGAATAGTTTTACAAACATCTAAAGAACCTGAAACAGGTAAAGTTGTAGCAGTTTTTAAAGATTTAAATGATAAAATTTCTGTAGGAGATTCTGTTTATTATGGAAGAATGCCAATATCAACTGCTATTAAATTTGAAGAAGGTGAATTTTTTCTTTTAGAATTAAGAGATATTAAAGCAATTATAAGAGGAGATACAAATGAAAATGATTGAATTGAAAAAACTAATGTTTAAATATAAAAAAGAAGCACCTAATAAAGCTTATGCTTTAATGATGTTAATTGATACTATTCAAAAACTAGCAAAAGAAAAAAAGAAATCAGAAGATGAAATGATTGTTGAAGGTACAAAAAAATATGTTAAACAATTAGAAGATTCTATGCAAAATGGAATGGATGTTAAAGATGAATTAGATTTTATTTTAAGTTTAAATTTTTTACCTAAAATTAAATCAAAAGACGAAATGAAAATAATTATTCAAAATATTTTATCTTCTAATGAATTTACTTTACCTAAAGATTTTGGAAAAATTATGGGTCAATTGAAAAAATTAAATGATGGAACATTTGATATGAAAGTTGCTAGTCAAATTTTAAAGGAAATTTAATGTTAAAAGAATTATTAAATGAAATTAAAAATGAAAAAGAAGACAAAAATCAAAATGAAATTGAAAGTTTATCTTTACCAGATTTAGGGACTATTTGGAAAGAAGTTGATGATGATTATACAACTATTTTAGATGAAGGAATTTTATTTTTATTTTCTAAATGCGAAAATAGTGATTGTATTAAAGAAATTTTAGATAAATTATTAAAAGAAATTCCATCTGATAATAGATTTAATTCATTATCTGATGAAGATTTTAAAAAATTATTAGAAAATATAGAAAAATTAAAAGAAAATCATAAAATGTTATGGGAAAATATCATTAAACCAGCAATTATGAAAGATAAATTTAAAGAAGGAGAATAATATGTCAAAAAATACAAAAAAAATCCAAGAATTATATGATAAAATTAAAGAATGGGGTGAAAAAAATGGTATTATTCAAAATGCCAAAGCAAATATTCAATTTTTAAAAACAATTTCTGAAAAATCAGAAATTTCAAAAGCATTTTTAGAAGATGATAAAGAAGAATTCAAAGATGCTATTGGTGATACATTTGTAACTATAGTTATGGTAACAGAAATTATTAAAAAAGATAATAATGTAAAATTAAATTTATCTAAATTAAATGAAGATAAAAATGTTAAAACTATTTTATTAAATTTAACTCATTTAGATGTTATTTTAGGAGAAGTAGCTGATGCTATTGCTAAAAATCAAATGGAAAAAGCAGTAGAATTTTTAAATGAATCATTACCATATTTATCAAATTTATCATTAGAAAATGGTTTAGAATTTAATGAATGTGTAGAAGCTGCTTATAATGTTATCAAAGATAGAACAGGTTTTTTAACACCAGATGGAACTTTTGTTAAAAGTACTGATGATAATTATGAAGAAATAGTAAATAAATATTCAAAAAATAAAAAAGCAAAAAAAGGAGAATAATTTCTCCTTTATATAAAAGGAAAAATCATGTATTTATTAACGAGTATCTTAATTTTAGTTATTGTTTTAAGCATCCCTTTTGGATTTGAAGACGAAATTGAAAAAGGAGCTGATATAAATCATATAATTATGAATTTAAATATGGAAGATAGATTAAAAATTATAAATTTAGCATTAGCTAAAATAAGTGCATTTTTAACATTTGTTATTTGTTTTTTAATATGGTTATAAGGAGTTAAAATGGATTTATTAGATCAATTAGTTGATAATATTGGAAATAATTTAAATATAGATGATATTAAAATTCTAAATATAATAGCTTATGATAATTATACAATATTAGATGAAGAAGGTAATATATTAGATAAATATAATATCATTATTTCAAAAAATCAAAAATTATATTTAGAAATATCAGATCATAGTATTATTTTAAATAATAAAATAGAAATAATACCTAAAAATGAAATTTTATATTATTCTTTAATAGATGATATAATATCTTTTTTAGAAATTTTAGAAAATACTACACCACCAAAATTTTCAAATTTTGAAAATTTAAAAAATGAATCTTTAACATTTATTGAAGCTTTAAAAAATTATTAAAAATTTTTATTAAAAAAGTTGACTTTTTATCCAAATTATGATATAATTATAAAGTTAAAAATAGAATAAGTTACTTAAAATTAAATTTATTATACTTATTCATTTTAATACATGTAAATTTAAAAATTTAAGGAGAATAAAAATGAAAAAAGATTTAGTAAGAGTTAGTATTTTAAATTTAAATGTAGTACCTTTTGAAAAAGATACTCTTACAGAGAAAGAAAAAGTTTTAGCTGCACATAGATTAGCAAAATTAGGTGTTGTTGTTGAAGGTGGTTTTGAAAATGTTAAAGGAACTCCTAAATCTATTAAAAAAGTAATTAAAGTAATTGCTAATATTAGAGGTTTAGATAATAATTGGGAAAATACTTTATTTTCTTTTGATGAAGTTATAGAAAATGAAGAATTAGCAAGATTAAAAACACTTTTACATTATATGTCAACATATGGTGCAGAATTTTTCGGTGTAGATATTGATACATATTTTCCTAATGAAATGTCTGAAGAAGATAAATCTAAATATTCTAAAATTAAAGAAATGTTAGAAGAAGTTGAATTTAAAGATAATATTATCAATGTAAATTTTAAATATATTGATGATGTTAAAGAAGAATTAGCAAAATTTTATGAAAATTATGCTAGACCTTTATCAATTTTAGATATTAAAATAATTTTAGAAGAAAAAATCCCTGTAAAATTAGAAAAAATGGTATTTAAAGAAAATCAAATTAAACTTTTAGAAAATGGATTTAAGACAACTAATCCAGATTTAGCAATTAGATTTGTTAAACATATTTTAGGTTTAAGTCCTAATATGTTATATACTAAACAATTAAAATATATGGTAAGTAATCATATTGATGAATCAATTAAATCAAAAGCAAGAAATATTATTGATGGTATTGTAGAAAGTGATGCTGATAATTCATTTTTAGAACTTTTAAAACAAAAAAGAAGAATGGTTAAAAAATTACTTGCTGTGATTGAATATAATAAAAGTGATTTATATGATAAAATTAAACCATTTTTAAGAGAAAATAAAAAAATTCAAAAAATTAAAACTAAATATAGTAAAGTTTTAAATAAAAGTACAAACCATTTAAAATCTCATTTAGATGTAATGAGAGATAAATTTATTGAATATTTTAGAGTTTATGATGACAATAAAATTATTGAAAATTTTGAAAAAATGTCTATTAAAAATCAAGTTCAAGTTTTAAATTATATTAGAAAAGTATTAACAAAACACAATTTAATTAAAACAGGGAGAGATTTAACTGAAACATATGTTTTACCACACGCATCTTTTACAAAAGAAAATATTGAAGATGTTTTAACAGAACCTGAGGCTAGAAGACTATTAAAATTAGATAGTAATTTATCAGAAGTAATAAAAAGAAATTTAGTAAATTTATTTGAAGAAAAAAATACTAAAATTGATTTAAATCTTTTAGATTATATTTTAGAAAATGATATTAAATATCCAGTATCTCTAAGAATAAATGAAAACAGTACATTTTATTATGAGTTAGGAAGTTCAATAAAATTTGATGTAACTAAAACTTTAAGATGTGGAATCTATTGGGAAAACTCTGAAAGTAGAGTAGATTTAGATTTAAGTGCTATTTTAAAACTTGAAGACAATAAAATTAAAAAAATTGGATGGAATGGAAATTATAAAACTGATGATGGTTCTGTTGTATTTAGTGGTGATGTTACAGATGCACCTAATGGAGCAGCTGAATTTATTGATATAAATAATCCAAGTAACATTAGATTTATAGGATTAAAAGTAAATAAATATTCAGGAACACCTAAAAATTTTTATATAGGAATTATGAGTAATATAGAACCTATTACAAAAAATGTTTCAAAAAATTCTACTGAATATTTTAAACCTGAAAAATTAAAAGTAGGATATTCAAATTCATTTGATGAAAATAATGAATTATTTGTAGGTTTAGTTGATATTAAATTAGGATTATTATATCCTTGTAATATTAAAGCATATGAAATTGTATCTTATGATATGAATGAAGATGCTATTTTATTGCATACAAATAAATTATCATTAAATGAAATATTAGATGAAAATTTAATTTATGAAGAAACAAAAATTCCTGAAGGATTAAATGAAGAAGAATTAGAAAAATTTAAAAAAGAAATTGAAGAAAATAAACCTAATATCATTAAAGATTTAAATGAATTAGTTAATTTTCTTTTAACTAATCTTTATTAAAATTTTAAATAAATATACATATATAAGATTGATGAAATAGTTTGAAAATAAATCTTAAAAAAATTAAATAAAATAAAAAAGGAGATTTAATGAATAAATCAGAATTAGTAGTAAAAGTAAAAGAAATTTTAGTAGGTAAATTTGGAGAAACTGTAAAAGTAACAAACAAAGATGCAAAAGAAATTACAGAAACTCTATTTGGAGCAATTACAGATTCTTTAGTAAAAGATGGTGAAGTTGTAATCCCTGGTATTGGTAAAGTTAAAATTGTTGATAAAGCACCAAGAAAAGGTGTTATTAAAAGAGATGGAGAAGAAATTCCATATGATGTACCAGCTGGAAAAAGAGCTAAATTAGAACCTAGTAAATCATTAAAAGAATCTATCAATAAATAATTTTAATGGGTTTTTACCCATTAAAACCATGAAAAATTTTAGGAGTAATAATATGAATAATATAATAAATAAAGAATCAATTGATAATTTAATTAAAAAATATTTCCCTTTTGGTAAAACTCCAAGAAAAGAACAATTAGAAACTATTTATAAAATAATAGAAGCTTATATAAATAATAAAGATCATTTTATAGGACAATTACCAACAGGTGTAGGTAAAAGTTATATAGCAATAATTATACCTAAAATTTTAAAAGAAATAAATTCTCATTTAAAAAGAAGTGTTATTTTAACAAAAACAAAAGCTTTACAAGATCAATATACTAATGAATTTCCTGAATTAGTTGACATTAAAGGAAAAACAAATTATATTTGTTCATTTGGGACTTCATATACTACAGATGAATGTTTAAAATTAGTAAAATCAAAAAAATGTAATAGAGAAAATTGTCCATATTTAAAACAAAGAACTTTTTGGGAAAATACTGAAGAAGATAGAATAACAAATATGAGTTTTTATGTTAGTTATAAGAAAGCTAATTCTGATATAGTAATTATTGATGAATGTCATACTTTAAGTGATGAATTAGTTAATTTTGGGACATTAACAATAGATGAAAAAGAAATAAATTTTTTTAAAGAAAAAAGTTTAGATAATGCATATTTAAATTTTGAAACTATAATAATTTCATTAGAAGATTTTATTAGTAAAATAAATAAAATTGTTTTATCATCAAAAGAATTAGCAAATATGAGTAAAAATTTATTAAATGTATTAAAAGATAGATTTGAAGAATTAGAAGAATTAAAAGATGAAAATTCATTTTTTAATAAATTATATAATTATGTTGAAAATTTAATAAATAAAGTAGAAATTTTTCATAATTCTTCAGGGGAATTTATATTAAATTTAACAAAAATAAATGAAGATGCTTTTAATGAACCATATAAAATTATTAGTATAAAACCTATTTTTGCTAATCAAATAGCTAATTATATTTTTAATAAAGGAAGTTTTTTTATTCATTTATCAGCAACAATAGGTGATATTGAAGTATATGCAAAAGAAAATGGTATTAAAAATTATAGTAGTTATGAATGTAATAGTCCTTTCCCTATTAAAAATAGAAAAATAGTATATAAACCTGTTATTGATTTTAATTATAATAATTTTGATAATGCAATAAAACAAATATCAAAAATAGTTGATAAGATTATAGAAAAACATTCAAATGAAAATGGTATTATACATACTTCAAGTTATAATATAGCTTGGGAAATTAAAAATAATTCTAAATATAGTAATAAAATTGTAGTAGCAAAAGATAGTGAAACTATAAATAAATACAAAGGTAAAAAAATCTTAATAGGACCTACTTTATATGAGGGTCATGATTTTAAAGATGATTTTGCAAGATGGCAAATTTTAACTAAAATTCCTTATGCTAGTTTAGGAGATACTTATGTTAAAATTAAAACACAATTATATCCTAAATGGTATCAACAAGATGCAGCTAATAAAATAATCCAAAGTTATGGTAGAGCTGTTAGACATAAAAATGATAAAGCTATTTTTTATATTTTTGATAAAAATTTTGAAAAATTTAAAAATAGTTCATTTTTACCATTATATGTTAAAGATGCTATTATAGAAATAAAATAATAAATTTTTCTTGACTTTTTAATAAAAATGTAGTATAATTATAATATAAAAAATCAAGGAGAAAAAATGAATTTAGAAATTATTAAAATTGTAAGAAATAAAGAAGAAATTAAAGAAATAGAAGATTATTTTGTTGATTATACTACAGTAAATTATGATGTAGAAAAAGGTAATATTACATTACCTTTTATAGTTTATAAAGATAATGGTTCATATTATGTTTTTGATAAAGAATGTATGGATATAGAAGATTCTATAAGTCTAAATGAAAATAAATTTAATTATTTATTAAATACATTAAAAAAGGAATTAAAATTATGTTAAAAGAAATTTTAAAAGAATTAAAAGAAAATGAATATGACAAAACTGCAAAAGCAGCTGATCAAGCAAATAAAGACAAAAAAGAATTAGAAACAAAATGTGTTAAGAATTTTTATTCTGTTTTAGATAAATTATACAATGAAAAATATGAATTTGAATTACCTATTGGAAATATGAACGCAATTTTAGCAGATGTTTCAAACCCAGAATTTTTAGAATTTTATTGTGATGACAAAAATGGTGTTAGATATTCTTTACAAATTGAAGGATTAAAAAAATTTAAAATTTATCAAACTAAAATAGAAACAGAAGGTAATTTTAAAGATTTAAATTCTGATATTCAAAAAATAATTAAAAATATTTATAAAACAATTAAAAAAGCTTATGATAAATGTCCAGAAGAAATTGAAAATTATCAAAATTCAGGAAAATATTTATAATATTTTCTTGACTTTTAATTTATTTTTTGATATAATTTTAATATAAATAATAAAAAAGGATATAAAATGAAAAGAAAAAATATTAAATCTTTTAAACAATTGCAAGAAGAAATTAAAAATATAAAAAGAAGAGATAAAAATATTGAAATGCATATTAAAGGTGAAATCAATTTATGTGAAAGAAAAATTAAAAATAAGAAAAAAGCTTATAATCGTCAAAAAATGAAAAAAATCCCTTATGATTATGCAGCTTAAACATGAAAAATTAAAAGGAGAAAACATGAATTTACCAAACATTAAAGATAAAAAAAGTAGATATTATAAAAATGTAGATTTTAAAAAAGCAGTTAAAGAATCTAAAAGATTAGGTTTAGATAATTCAAAAATATCTAGTTATTTATATAATAAATATACAAATACATTTTGTACAAATGAATTATTATTATTCAATATTTCATCATTATTTTTAATAATTTTATCAAAAATATTTTAATTTTTCCTTGACTTTTTTAAAAAAATTTATTATAATTATAATATATAAAATCAAGGAGAAAATATGAAAGAATTATTACTAAAAGTTGAAAATTTTGCTTTAGGATATGGTGCAGAAGATGTAAAAGTTGATTATATTATATATGAAGACGAAGAAATAGAAATAATTGTTTATGTTAAAAATGTTGATAAAATAAAATTAGAAAAAGCATTATATGATACTTATGGGACAGAAAGTATTTATTTTAATGTATTATAAAGGTTTTATATGAATATTTATTTTATTGGTGATACACATGGAGAAATTGATATAGGTAAAGTCCAAAATATGGATTTTGAAGAAAATTCAATTATAATTCAATTAGGTGATTTTGGATGTATGTGGTCAGGAAATCAAGGAGATGTTAATTGTTATTATAAATGGATTGATAAATTAAAAGATAAAAATATAAAATTATTTATTATCCCAGGTAATCACGAAAATTATAATTTAATTATGGATTTACCTATTATTAAAATGAATGATAATATAAAAGGCGAATTTTGGTACAAAGAAATTGATGGTTTTAGATTCCATTTTATCAAATATCCAGAAATGTTTATAAATAATAAAAGATTTTTATGTATAAGAGGAGCTGAATCTATTGATAAACATCATAGAAAAGAAAATATTTCTTGGTGGAAACAAGAATTATTATCAAAAGAAGAAGAAAATACAATTTTAAATATTATAGAATCAAATCCAAATTTTGATTATGTAGTATCACATACTTGCCCTAAATTTTTAATAGAAAATTATTTACCTGAAAATGTTGGATTTGTCAAATTGTCTGACCCTGTATCTAAATTCTTAGATAATATATTAGATAATATAGAATTTAATACTTGGTTTTTTGGACATTTTCATATAGATAAAATGTATGGACCTTATATATGTCTTTATAATTATATTTCAAAAATAGAAATTTAATTTTTCTTGACTTTTATTCTATTTTTTGATATAATTATAATATAAAAACAAAAGGAGAAAACATGAAAACTTATACACAAAATGGAATTACAATTGAATATAGAAGAATTGATAATGATATTTATGGTAATCCTAGATATAAAATTCATTTTAGTTATGGTAATGAAATAAGAGGAATTGAAAATATATATGAAAATCCTTTAAACGCTATCAATTTTTTAAAAGAAAAATTAGGTGGTAAAAAATTTAGAGGTCAAAATTATGTAGTATGGCAATCTTATAATCCAGAAAGAGATTTAAAAAGACTTTTTGAAAAATAAGGATTAAAATGAAGAAAATTTTATTTTTATTATTATTTGTAAATTTATTTGCTTTAAGTCAAGGTCAAATAAATTTATTAAAAACATCATATAATATAGCATCAAAATATAAATCTATTGATAATAGAACATTCCCTGATACTATTTGTTCTATTATTTTAGGTGAAAGTAGTGCTGGTAAATTTATAATAGGTGATAATTATTTTAATAGTGGTAGTGAAAAACCTTTTCTTTTAAAAAGTTTAGGTGTAGGTCAAGTCAAATTAGAGACAGCTATCATTGTAATAAAAAAATATCCACAATTTTTTGATAATAAAATTAAAAATTTAATAAATAATAAAAATCCATTTTTATATAAAAAATATGCTATATATTTTGAAAAAATAAATTATTTTCAAGATGTTTATTATAGGTATTCACATAAGAAAAATAAATCTAAAAGAGATATTAAAGTTATTAAATGGTCTAAAAAAGAACTTAATTATTATAAAAATAAAATAAAACCTTATAAAAATCAATATGAAAAAGATATTCAATTAGCTCAATATCTTTTAACAGATTATACATTTAATACTAAAATAATGACAATTTATTTTATTTATTTATATAATACTTATAAATTAAAAGGTTATAAAGACCCTTATCATATAGCTATAAGTAGATATAATGGTGGTACAAAAAATATTAAATATTTGAAAAAAATTCATAAAAAATATTTAGAATGGATTAAAATTAAAAAGAAATATAAAATTTAAATTTCACCTATTTTAATTTTATCCATATATTCTATTTTTTGCAAAGGATATTCAGGGAGATTACCATTTAAAACATCTTCTGAAAATCCTTCAAGAAATAAATAACCTTTAAATATTTCAGCAGTTCTTTTATGTTTGAATTCTCTTAAAATAGATTGTGAAATATAAAATAAATCAAAATAATCACCCCATTTTATATCTAATATAGTTAAATTTAAATTTGAATTTAATTTATCGTCAATACCATCAATTATTTCTAAACCATAAAAAATTTTATTGTCTTCTATTATTCTATAATAGAATAAAGTAGATTTTTTATAAGCCATAGGAGGATTATTTAAAGATTTAATAATTGATTTTAATTTAGTCATATAATTATCATAATAAGATTTAGCTTTATCACCAAATTTTTCAATAAGCATTTCTAAAAATTCATTTTTAGATTTTTTTATTGAAGAATTTTTATTTTTTTCTTCAATATTTATATCAATTTTATTAAGTAATTTTTTAAAATTTGATAATGTTAATTCATCATTTTTATGATCATTATAAAATTTGATTAAAAGAGGAGAAGGTTTATGTATGTTTATAAATTCTAAAAAATCTTCTAATGTTAAAAGTTGATTTTGTTTGCCCCTAGTTTTAATAATCATGCATAATCCTTTTTTAAGGTATTTAAATTTTAAGGAGTAAAAAATATGTATATGACAATAAGCGAAGTAAAAAGTTTAACACAAAATTATAATCCTAGTAAAAGATGGGAAATATTACATTGTTTAATTAACGATGGATTATTAGAAAGCAGAGAATATTCAACTAAAGAAATAGCAGACATGTTAAATATGACACCTGCAGGTATCAGAAAAATTGAAAAATCAGCAATGAAAAAATTAAAACCTTTATTAGAAAAAATTTTATATTAAAAATTATCTTTTTTAAATATTTATGATATAATTATAAAAATAAAAGGAGAATAAATCATGTCAGAAAAAATTGCTATTGATATTGGTTATGGAGATGTTAAAATAAATTATAAAGGAAAAAATGTAAAATTTCCTACTGCTATATCATTTTTTACAGATAATGGTATTAGATATGGAGAACAGAAAGTTTATAACTTTGAAGGGGAAAAATACGTTGTAGGGAGTGAAGGTAAAACAGAAGCTTTTTCAACAACAAATTATGATTTTCTTTATAAATATGCACCATTGATTATTTATCACGTTTTAAACAAATTTGAAGAAGTTAAAAAAGAAGTTCCTATCGAAGTAAGAACAGGATTAGCATTAGTTGATTGGGACAAAAAAGATGAATTTCAAGAAAGAATTTCTAATTTTATTGTAAATGATGAAGAAATAAATCTTAATGTTAAAGTTGTTCCTCAAGGAGTAGGTATTTATTTAAATTTTGCTAAAAATGGACAAATGCCAGAAGATTTAGAAAATGAAAATATTAAAGATTTAAATGTTGCTATTATTGATATAGGTTATAATACTATCAATGTTTTAAATATGAAAAATGGAAAATTTATTCCAAATAATTCTAAATCATATCCAGGACACGGAGTATCAAGTTTAATTAAACCATTTAGGGATTATTTAGAAAATAAATTTAAAGACCCTTTTAGTGAACAAGAAGCTAATGAAATTTTATATAAAGGGTATTTTAGATATAATGGTAAAAAGCAAAAAGATATTGAAGATTATATTAAAGATGCTAAAAGAAAATTTATAATTAAAATTTTTGGAAGTGTTTTAGTAGAAAGTAAAAAAGTATTTTCATTATCTGATTTAGTTATTTTATCTGGTGGTGGTAGTAACTTTTTTGAAGGTGTAAAACTTAAAGATAATATGATTTTAGATAATTCTACTATTATTGATGGAAAACCAAGAAGAGAATTTAGTAATGTTAATGGTTACTATACATTATAAAGGAAATTATTATGACAGAAGTAAAAATAGGATTAGATGATAAAAGTATAGAAATTTTGGATAAACTTGATAAAATACATAAACAATCTATTATCAATTTTGGTATTAGACTAGCAAAAGATACAGAATATTATAAAATTTTAGTAGGAGAAGAAGATATATCAATTGAAAATTTAAATGTAGAATCTCCTAAAAAAGAAAATTCTAAACAATCTAAACAAAAAGAAGAAAAGAAAGAAGATGATATATTAGATTTAGGGGATTTTATGTAATCCCCTTTATAATTAAAAAAAGGAAAAAATCATGATAAAAAATAAAGTAAAAATTTTTTTTAATAAACATACTAAAGAAGCTATTGAAAAAAGAGGAAGTATAAATAATATGAAATTTAATTTATATTTAGGATTAGAATCTCGTCCTGGTAGTGATTTTCATTTAGTAAAACCTTTTTTAAGAAGTGGTAATGATATTTTTCCATGTAGAATTTTTAATAATGAAGATATTACTTATATAAAAGTTTTAACTTTTTTAGATGAATATAGATTTTTTGTAAGTGCAAATTTAAATTTTGGGACTAATTATTTTGTTAAAAAATTAGATAATTTTGAAATTGTTCATAAAGAATCTTTTTTTGATAAAAATGATGACCCTATTATAAAAATCAAATGGGAAGATGTTAATTGGGAATATAGAGTTAAAAAAATTGATAAAATTAAAGGTAAAAGTGTTTCTATGAAAAATAGAGATAATTTAGTAATCCAAAAATTTGGACTACCATTATTAGTTAAAACATTTTCTGGAAATTTTATTGCTTTGAGTAACTAGAATTTTCTATAATAGGAATTTTAATTACAAATTCTGTACCATTACCTCTTTTTGATTTTTTTAATTTAGCATCTCCTCCAAACATTTTTAATAAATTTTGAACTAAAAATAAACCATTACCTCTTAATCCTATTGTATCATTATCTTTTGATGATTTATTAGGTTCAAAAATTTTATTTATCATATCATTAGGAATACCATTTCCATTATCTTTTATGTTAATAAGTAAATAATTACCTTTTTTATTTTCTATATTTATACATATATTAGTGGCATTAGCTTCTAAACTATTTTTTATAAAATTTATAAATATACTTATTACATCTGCATTTTTTAAACCATATGAATGGTCTATATGATATTTTTTAAAATCTTCATCAATAAAATATTCAAATTCATTATCTGAAACAACTTTAATCATTCTAAAAGCACCTTCAATTATTTCATATAATGTTTTATTACCATTAGAATATTTTAAAGATTTAAAATCAGACATATTTACAAGTATTGTCGATATTTGATCTAAACTCATATTGATTAAATCAATATTATTTTTCATTTTTTTATTATTACTTAATTCTTCAGTTATTTTTTTAAATTTTAATTTAATAACATTTAATGGTGAATTTAACTCGTGATGAATATTTTCAGTTAATACACTCATACTATTTTGTGTAGCCATACTTTCTAAATTTGTTACTTTTAATAAATATTTTTCTTCTTCTGATTTAGCTACTATTTCATAAATTTTTATCATCCAAGATATATTTATTAAAAAAGTTATAAATAAATAAGTAATATAAAAATTAGTTATTTTTAATGGTTTATAATGAATTATATTATGTTTTTTATCAAAAATACCTACATAACCATTATGTAAATCAAAAACATAACAACCTATTTTTAAATCATATTCCATCCATTTTTTCTCTATCATTTGTATATTATTATGCTCATTATAAAAAACTTCATAAACATTAAATGATATAAACATTACAAATGCAACAATAAAAGAAAATACAATATTAGTATATATTATTTGTTTTAAAGTTTTAGTTTGTATATGTTTCATCTTTGTCTTCATACCTTCCTACCTTCAGTTTTTAACATTATTTTTTTAATAATCTTATATATATCCTTTTCATCTTGAAAATTTTTAGAAATTATATAATCATCCATATCTTTTTTATAAATTTTTTTAAAAAAATCCATCATCATTTTAACTGTTTTTATATAAGGATTTAATGTATTACCTGTATAAAAATAAAAATTAAAATTAGGATTTACTTTTAAAATAAAATCTAAAATATGAACTCCATTTATTTTGATATTTTTTTCTTTTATTCTTAAAATAGAACCATATGTAATATCTATTAAACCTGCATCAGGAATTAAATTTCTTCTTTTAATATCTTTTAATAAATATATAGGAGCTTGTTTAGTATAATAATAATGTATTTGCCAATTTTTAGATATTATATTTTTTTGTTTTAAATCTTCTATAATATCTTTTATAGATTCTATTACTCCATAATTATCATCTATGACTATAAAATTATATTCTCCATTATTTTTAAAAAATAATTCACAAGGTTTATTACCTGCTTTACAATTATTATTCAATTTACATTGTTTACACAAATTATCAAAATTATAATCATTTAATAGTTTACTATCTAATTCAAATTCACTTATATTTTCTTCAATTTTTTCCCATATATTTTCTTTATTAGAAATTTTTTTATCATTTTTTTTAAAAAATTTTTTTAATTTTTCTAAAATATTATTCATTTAATGCCTTTTAAAATTTTTTTTGAATAATTTTAGGAGTTGTTTTTACAGCTTCAAAAGCTTTTTCTGATTTTTCAGGGTGTTGTAAAATAAATACCATAAATAAAATTCCCATAATAGTCATTCCCATCCATATAAAATGTGAAGGATTTAATTTAGAAACAAAATTAAATAAAATACTTTTCCAATTATAAATATTTCCTTTAATATTTTCATCTTTTGATTCTTTTTTTATTTCTGTAATAATATCATTTAAAAGTTTTAAAATTTGTTTTTTCTTTTTTACTAATTCGCTAAAATTATCTATATATACATTTTCTAAATTTGCTCTAGCAGTATTTTGAATATCATTTATAAAAAGTATAAATTTTAAAATATCACTTTGTTCTGGATATTTAGCACTTAATTTAATAATATTTTCGTGAAGTTCTTTATTATCAGGATCAATGTTATTTAAATCATTTACTAAATCCTTTTCTAAAATTTCAAGTTCTTCAAGCATTTGTTTTATTCTATTATTCATTTGAAATCCCTTATAATATATCTATATAATTATTTAATGTTATAAAATTTATATAGTATTTTAATATATTTTTAATATATTTTTTAATAAATTAGTTGACTTTTTTTAATAAATTTGGTATAATTATATAAATTAAACATAAAAAGGAAACAATCATGGAAAAAATCATTTATAGATTAAAAACAAAACCTGGATATAAATTTATAGCAATATTATTACTATTATTAACACCATTTTATTTATTACATTTAGTTAATAAATCTGAAATAAATGAAATTAAAAATAATGATAATATTGTAATTATTTGCAATATTAAAGGAAAAGGTGAAACTATTATAGATAAAAAACTTATAATAGGATTTACAGATAATGGTGGATTTATATTTAAAAATGGATATGCAGAAAATTGTTATATAGAAAAAGGAGAAATAAATGATTGATTTTTTAAGTGCTTATTTAATTTATTCAATTATAAGTAATATTATAGGGACTATTTTAATTATATGGATATTTTGGATGATATTTTATCCAACTATTTATCTAACTTTAATCAAAAATTATGATAATGAAATTATTAGAAAAAAATTAAAAGAAAAGAAAAAATTATATATTAGTGGTTTTATTTTTATAATAAATATTATGATTTTTATGCCATCTGAAAAAGAATTTGTTGCATTATATGGAATTACACATACAAAACAAATAAACAAAATTATGATTAAATATTTAGAAAAGAAATAAAGGTATTTTAATGCAAATATATGGAATAGATTTTAATTATTTGAAAATATTATTAAAAAATAAATGTGATAAATTTAATTATTATATAAAAGAATTATATTATAATGAAAAATTTGAATTACCTTATGAAATTATTGAATTTTTTAAAAGTAAATATTATAATATAAAAAAATATTTTAGAAATTTATTAAAATACCATAAAATTTTAAAACAAGACGAATGGTGGGATTTTTTCTATTTTGAAGATTTAATAATCTACAAATTAAAAGACTTAGAAAAACATTGGGGTGTAGATACACATTATGAAGGTGATTGTTTTACTAAAAAAAGAATACAAGTTCTTTTAAAAAAATGGCAAAAAATTCAATGGTATGAAGATGAACATCCAGTTAATCTTAAAGAAATTGAAAATATGAAAATTCAATGGTTTAAAGAATTTGGAAGATTATTACCTAGATTATGGGATTAAAATAAAAATTATATTTTATCCTATTAAAAATCAACCAAATTATAAAAATCATCATCATTATAATCTTCTAATTTTTTCTTTTTAATTTTATATGTATTAAAATTTTCATCAACTAAAATATAAAAATTATTATCATCAAAAATTCTATACACTTTTTTAAATAATTTTAAATCATTAAATTTTTTTATAAAATGTATAGATTTTTTATTAAAGTATTTGTTATATAATTCAACAATATCTTTTTTTAATTTTAAATTAAAATCCATAATTTATCCTTTTTTATTTTTATTTAAAATTTAAAACCTTTTAACACTACTTCTTATTATATAATAAGTTTAAAATTTAAATAAAAATAAAAAAGAGGCGAAAAAATGAGAAAATTATCATCAAAAGAAAAAATATCTTTACAACACAAAACAAATAATTTATTAAATGCAGACAAAAAGAAAAAAGGTAAACAAATTAAGTCTGTTTATCTAATACCTGAATATAATCATATTTTATATATAAAAAACGATATTAAAAATTATTGTATAAATAAGAGAAAAACTTTCCATTTTTTGAATAGATTATATACATCAATTAAATTATATAAAAATAGTGGTAATATGATGCAACATAAGAATAATAAAGAAGCTATAGTTGTTTCTAAAAATATTTTATATAAATTATTTGGTCATAATAACTTTCAAAAGGTAAAAGATTCTTTAGAAATATATTTTGATGTAAAAAATAATTTTAAAGTTGGTGTAGATATAATTGAAAAAGATACTGATGATTTATTTTCAGAAACTATAATCAAAAATAATTATAAAGGAATTGCTAAAGAATGGTTCGTTAAAGATATTCCTTTTTTTGATATTGTTTATGTTGATCACAAAACTAGAAAAAAATTTGATGAACTAATATATAATATTGTAAATAATATAGAATTTAAAAAATCTTTATTAAAATACAAAAAACTTTTTAATGAAAACAAAAATAATATTTTACATCTAACAGAAGAACAAAGAGACGAAATAAATTTTATTCATCCTAAATCAGATAAAAATCAAGAAGAAATTAAAGACGAATTTGTAATTGAAAAAATTTTACATATCGAAAATATTAAAGAAGAACTTTACAATAAATTATTAAAGTTATATAAAAATATTAGAGTAAATGAAAATTATATTAGAAAGCTTAAAAATCAACTTAAAAATATAAAAAGAAAAAATGATGAATGTTTAGATTATAATAAAATTATTCAATATAACAAATCTATAAACATTATTGAACATAAAATAAAATCAATAAAATCTAAAAATAAAAAAATAATAAAATTTATAGATAATGTTAAATTATTTTTAATACATTCAAATGAACATAATATTGTATTTAATATTAAAGAAAAAAAAGGAAGATATTATAGTATATTTACTAATGTAAGTAAAGATTTTAGAAAATGGTTTAATGAGAAATTTGAATTTTATTCTTTTGATATTAAAAATAGTATTCCTAATACTATTAAAACTATGAAAGAAATTTTTAATTTAAAAACTGAAATTACTAATATAGAATTTTATGCTAAAAATAGAGATGAATTATTTAAAGTAATTATAAATGAAAATAAAAGTAGAAAATTACATACAAATTCTATAAAAAAATCCCTTAAAGAAACTTTTATAACAGCTTTAAATGCTAAAGAAAATTATAAAGTTAGATTTAAAAAAATAAAAGAATCTAAATCTAAAAATAATTTAAAAAGATTATTAGAAAAAATTCAAAAAGAAGGATTAGAATTAAGAAAAGAATTAAATTATAAAAAAGAATTTATTTATAATAAATTAAAAGAATTAAATTTAATAGAATCAAAATTAAATTTGAATGAAATAAATGAAGAAAATAGTTTAATGATTTTTTATTTTTATATAGAAAAATATATTATAAATAAAATTGAAAATAAATTTTTTTTAAATCAATTATATAGAGTTCACGATAATATATCTATTGATTCTAAATTGATTAAAGAAAAATATAATTCTAAAGAAGAATTATTAAAAGAGATAAATAATTTTATAAAAAAATTTAATGTTGAATTAGATTTAGAATAAAAATTTTAAATCTTTAAATCTATTTTCTATTATATGATAAGTATATAAAAGTCATCTTATCAAATTAAATATGATATAATAACAATATAAAAAAGGAGATAAATAAATGGACATCAATGTTAAAAAAAGAAATGGTAATTTAGTACCATTTAATTTCGATAAAATTTATACACATATTCAATACGCAATTGAAGGATTAGATTGTGATATAAATGAAATTGTTAATAATTTTAGATTAAGATTATATGATGGAATAACTACAGAAGAAATTCAAAAAAATTTAACTTTATCAATTGCTGATTTAATTGATGAAAATAAACCAGATTACCAATATGCTGCAGCTAGAACAGAATTACAAGATTTATATAAAAGAATTTATGGAAGTTTTACACCTAAATTTAATTTAGAAAGAATTAAAAGTCAAATTGAAAAAGGAATTTATGACTTTGAATTATTCAAATATTATACTGAAGATGAAATAAATGAACTTTTACAAATAATTGATTTTTCAAAAGACTACAAATTTACTTATTTAGGTATTACACAAATGCTTAAAAAATATGCTATTAAAAGAAATGGAAAAGCAGTTGAAACTCCTCAAGAAATTTATTTTATGATACCTTTATATGTATTTGCAAGAATAAAAAATAAACAAAAAAGAAATAAATATATTAAAAATTTTTATAAAGCATTATCAAATTTTGATATATTTTTACCAACTCCAGATATGGCAGGAATTAGAACAACTACTAGAGGATTTACTTCGTGCGCAGGTTTAAATTTAGGAGATAGTATAGAAAGTATAGGAAATGCAAGTAAATCTATGTATAAACTTATTACTAAACTTAGAGCTGGTATAGGTATTAAAGTTGAAATTAGAGGATTAGGTGCTGAAATTGGTAATGGACAAGAAGAACACACAGGTGTAATACCTTATTTAAGAGTAAAACAAGATATTTCTAAAAGTTCTACACAACCTAATAGTGGAAGAACTGGTTCATCTACAATGTATTATCCATTTTTTCATTATGAATACGAAGATTTAATAAGAGTTAAAAATAATAGAGGTTCTGAAGAAATGTCAGTAAGATATGCTGACCACGCATTTAGTATGGATTTAAAACTAATTTTTGATAGACTTAAAAAGAAAAAACCTTTAACATTATTCCACTTAAATGAAATTGAAGATTTATGGGATAATATTGGATTAGAAAATTTTGAAAAACAATATAAACAATTTGAAAGAAAAGTAAGTGAAAAACATAAAAAAGAAATTGATACTGAAGATTTCTTATTAAAATTTTTCAATGAAAGATATTCAACTAATAGAATATATTTAGTAAATGCTAATGCAATGCAACAACAAAGTGCTTGGAAATTGCCTGTAAATACAAGCAATTTATGTACGGAAATAGCTTTGCCAAGTTTTCCAGATGAAGATTACGTTTTAAAGATAAAAAATAAAAAAGAATTCAAAGAATGGTTTGAAAATTTATATAAAAATGGTGAATGGTTTCAATTATATAGATTTTTTAGATACAATATTGAAGATGACAAGAATAAAAAAATTCTTAAAGAGTTATATAACTTATTAGATAATGATGGAGAAGAAATCAAAATCAATTTTGGTGAAACATTTAGTTGTATTTTAGGAGGTATCAATTTTGGTAATTTACCTAAAGATAAAGAAAAAAGAAAAAAATTCTTTGAAAAAAATATGGATTTATTAGTAAGATTTTTAGATGAAAAAATTGATTATCAAGAGTATTTTGGTATAGATACTTTTGAAAAATTTACTAAAAATAGAAGAGCTTTAGGTATTAGTCCAGGTAACTTATTTTATATGTTAGCAAAATATGATGCTGATTATAATACTCAAAAAGCAAGAGACATTGTAAATGAAGTTATGGAAGAAATGTTATATTATGGTATTAAAGCTTCTGTTGAATTAGCAAAAGAAAAAGGTGCTTGTAATTATTTTAAAGATACAAAATATAGTGAAGGCTTAACTCCTATAGATTGGTATGAAAAAAATGTTGATTTATTAGTAAAACATAATCCTACATTAGATTGGGATAATTTGAAAAAAGATATTTTAGAATTTGGAATGAGAAATTCAACTTTACTTACAGCAGTTCCGAGCTCAAATTCGTCAAGACCAGCAAATATGATTTCTGGTATCAATATGCCTAAATCATTAAAATATTCAGTAGAAGACAATAAAATAAATGTATATGGAGTTTTACCTGAAATTAAAAAATACAAAGAATTTTATAAAAGAAATTTAGCTTTAGAAAGTGATGTTTTAGAGTATTGGAAATTAGTTGCTATTTTACAAAAATGGATTGACCAAGCAATTTCATTGAATGAAAATATTGATTTTTCAAAATATCCTAATAAAAAAATACCTTTTAATGAAGCATTAAAAAGATTATATTTTATATATAAATATGGAATTAAAACTTTATATTATGTTATTAGTAGAACAGAAGACCATACTAAAAATGATGTTCTTAATAAAATTGAAGATGAAAATGAAGGATGTGCAGGCGGTGGTTGTACATTATAAAAATTTTTAATTAAATACTTCAAAAAAGGAGAAAAATTAAATGGAACATTCAAAATGTATATTAAATTTATATCAAAATGAACCTATAAAAACTGAAGAACAACCAATCTTTTTTGGTTGTGCAAGAAATACACAAAGATACGATAAAGTAAAATATGAATTTTATTCTAAATTGAATCAAGATATGAAAGACCTATTCTGGCAAGCACAAGAAATATCACTAGTGAATGATAAAGCTGATTTTTATAATTTAGATAAAATTCAAAAACATATTTTTACTACTGTTTTATCAAAATTAGTTATGTTAGATTCTTTACAAGGAAGAAGTCCAGTTTTAATGTTTGGACAAATTACTACAAATCCTGAATTTGAAAATGCTTTAAACATTATTCAATTTTTTGAAGGTGCAATTCATTCTTTTAGTTATTCATATATGGTTGAATTTATGATGAATGAAAATCCAGGGATTATTTTTGATGATAGCTGGAAAAATGAAGAACTTAGAAAAGAAACAGACACTATTATTAGAGAATATAATAATTTATATGAATGGGTTATAGATTATCTTTATCATAATCAACACGGACTAGAATTATCTGAAGAATGGTTAGAAAAATTTAAAGAAAAAATATTTTTAGCAATGATTTCTATAAATATCCTTGAAGGAATTAGATTTTATTCGGGATTTGCAAGTGTTTGGAGTATTACAGAGTTTTCAGGTAGATTAGCAGGAAGTTCAAGAATTTTACAACTTATATCAAGAGACGAAAATAAACATTTAGCATTTACACAAAAAACTATTCAATTTCTTAAAAAAGATAAACATTTTAAAGGTATTTTTGAAAAAATTACATCAAAAATTTATGATATGTATTGGGAAGCAAGTGAAGAAGAAATGAGATGGATTGATGAATTATATAAATATGGTTCTCCTATGGGAATAAATAGTGATATTGCTAAAACATATATTAAATTTTTAACTAATGTAAGATTAAAAGCTATTGGTTTAAAACCTATTTATCCAGAAATAAAAGAAAATCCTCTTAAATGGATAGGAAAATATTTAAATTATGGTAATAGTGAAAAATCATTGCAAGAAAGTGAAGAAATAGATTATTTATTAAATCCAATTGAACATTCTAAAATAGATTTTAATTATATAGAAAATATTTAAATAATATTAAAAAAGAAGGTATTAAAATGTTAAAAAAAATATTAGAAAATTTAAAAAATGAAGGTTATAAAACGCCTTCTCTTTTAAAAATTTCAGAAATACAAAAAATATTAGAAAAAATGGATGAAAATCAGTTAAAAGAATTAGTTAATGATTTATTTGAAAATTCTTATGAAGATAAAGTTTTATTAAGTAAATTTTTAAAAAAAGATTTTTCAATTGATAATTTATATGATATGACACCAAAAGCTCTTGAAAAATTATGGGAAAAATTAAAAACAAATATTGAAAAAATACTAATTAAATTAAAAAGAAATGATTTATTAAATTTAAAAGATGAAAAAATTTGTGCTAAAGAAATAAGAAATCAATTAAAAGATTATGAGAGTTTATTTTGCGAAAATATTTATTATGCAATATGGGATAATTATAAAAATAAAATGTTTAAAAATCCAAAAGATGTTACTGACTGGATGGAAAAATATAATATTTGTGATGAATTAAAAAATTTAAAAAATAAAGAATTATGTGAAATAGAACAAGAAGGTATTAAATCTATTGAAATTATCGATAAAGGTGGTGACGAACATATTTCTGTTAGTTCAAGAGCATCTGTATTTACAGTTACTTATGAAATTATTATAAATAAACACATCAAATTTGATGTTAATAAAACAAATATAGATAGTATTTAAATAAATATAAAAAAAAGGTTTATTAAATGATATTAAAAAATATTATTGAAACAAAAGAATATAAAGAAAAAAGAGGTATTTTTAATGAAGCTTTTTCTCTTAAAAATTTAGAAAAAATTTCTTCTTTGCTTGCAAGTTTATATAGTAAAATTGGTTTTGGTAAATTTAAACCTGCAACTAAAAGTTGGTATAAAAATGATTTTAAAAGTGAAGATGGTGAAAAAGGTGTAGGATATCTTTATATATCTAATGAAGGATATATGATCAGATTTAGTTTTGTTAATAGAAAAACTAAAGCTAAAGGTTTAAAAGATAAATATAGTGTTGATAGAGTTGACTTTTGGAAACCAGATGGAAGTGCTAAATTTAATAAACCTTCTTTAACTGTAATTTTACCACCTTGGGTTAATATAGTTGATGTTGCTAATATTATTGCAGATGGTTTAAAAACAGGTTATATTGTAGAAAGTAAAACTGTTAATGAAGATTCTCCAGTACCTAGAATGAATGCTTATGCTAAATCAAAAGGTTTAGATATTTCTAATATGAAAGGTTATGGAACTATTAAGAAAAAACTTATTTCTATGGGTGCTTGGGATGAAGAAGAATATAAAGCATTTAAAATTAAAGATGGTGTAAAAGAAAATAATACTACAATTGAAGTAATGAATCAAGCAGAAGAAAAATTTGAAGAAACACCTTATGCTGACCCTAATGTAGTTTTTGAGGATATTGAAAAACTTACTAAAGTTATTGCTTTAGGTTTTCAAAATGGTTTAATTGTAGCAGGTGCAGCAGGTCTTGGAAAAACATTTCACACTCAGAAAACATTAGAAGAATTATTTGGAAGTCCTAAAGGACCTGATGCTAAATGGAAACAATTTAAAGGTCTTAAAGCTAGTCCATTTGGATTATATAAAATTTTATTCCAATATAGAGATAATATGACTATTGTATTTGATGATTCTGATGGATTTTTATTAAATAGAGATTGTGTGAATATGTTGAAAAGCGCAATGGACACTACTAATCCTAGAGAAATTAGTTGGTTTTCAACTATGACTACAAATATTGATGCTTTAAGTCCAGAAGAAAGAGATGAATATTTATTAAATCTTGAACAAGCATTATCTGACCCTGATAAAGTTTCAAAAGTAGGTACAAAAATTAAATTACCTGCAAGTTTTAATTTTACAAGTAGAATTATTTTTGTTTCAAATTTACCTGGAGATAAATTCATTAAAGACCCTGATTTAGCAGCAATTAGAAGTAGAAGTATGTTTATTGATGTTAAACTTTCAAGAGAAGGTGTTATTGAAAGAATTAAATCATTATTACCTTATATTATGCCAGAAGTTCCAGTTAAAGAAAAAGAAGATTTATTAGAAGCTTTAGCTGAAAAAGATGGTGGTAATTTAACAATGAGAGCAATTGTAGCAGCTATAGGTGTAAAACAAGCTGGAGTTGCTGATAATAATGAAGAATTACTTAGACTTGTAAAAATGTATATGTCTTAAAGAAATTTTTCTTTAAGGCTTATTATGTATATAATTTATAAAAAAGTAAAAAATGATTATATAATGCATGCATATTTTAAAAATTTTGAAAAAGCATGTAAATTTATAAATAATCTTAGAGATAAAAATAAATATTATATAATTTATGAAAATTGTAATAATGATAATATTTTTTCATTTTTTAAAAGGAAAGTTAATGTTAAAAACAATTTTGTTAAATGTTGAAAATAAAAAAGACGAATTACAAGAATTTCAAATAGATAAAAAAGCAATTAAAATTTTACAAGAATTAAATGATATTTTAGATTTACCTGATGATATTTTTCAAGAAATAAATATTTTAGATAATTATATTAAATACCTTGAAAATGAATTAAAACAAATTCAAAAAGATAAAAAATTATCATTTTTAAATTCATATATAGAAAATAGAATTAAAGATATCAAAAATGTAATTGAATATTTAAAAGATAAAATATAAATTATAAAAAGGAGAAAATAAATGAAATTATTACAATATACACCTTTATCAAATGCTGTTATAGGTGGTAGAACAGCTTGGCAAAGTTTTCACAAAGGTGGTAATTATGATAAACCAACAGATTATATTTCTGAAGATGATTTTGAATTTATTAAAAGAATTATAAGAAAATTTAAACACGAATCAGTGGCTGAACATATTTATTATACAGTAGAAGTAGAAACACATCCTATAAATTTATTACTTTTTAATGATGAATATGTAGTAGCAAGTTATGAAATAAATCCAAAAAAATTAGATAAAGTTAAAGCATATTTAACTTTTAATTTAAGAAATGTTTTACAAAAAATGGATAATCCATCATATGAATGGTTTTATAAAGACTTTTTTAAACAATTACCAGAAATGCATAAAAAATTTTTAGGAGTAGAAAATGGCTAAAAAAAGAAAAACAAGAATCCAAAAAGAAGTTGTTGAAAATCAAGAAAAAGTAAATTATTCTCAAGAAAATTCAAAAAAAGAAATATTTTCTTATGATTATTCATATGATAGTGAAGTAGAAGTTTTATATATTCATAGAGCTTTTATACCTGTTGATGTAAAAGGTGATTTAGATGCTCATACTATGGTAACTTTAAAAATTAAAAATGTTAGTAGAGCAGTTTTAACTATTGAATTTGTTAGACACGATGATTTATTATCCCCTACTATTAAAAGTACTAGATATACATTAAAAGAATTAAAAGAAGAAAAACCTTTTAGTATTACTCAAGAAGATTTTAAAAGAGCTAAAAAATATATTGTGTTTACTGGAAATTTTGAAATAGATAAAAATTCTGTTTTAATGTTAGAACAACTTAGACAAAATATTATAAATGGAATACCAAATGATGAAGCTAAATATAATTTACCTGAGTGTTATAAAACAGAAGGTGTTTTTACAATGCCTTTAAGAAATTTAAAAAATATAGTAAAATTAAGAACAGATAAAAGTGCTATAAAAGAATTTCAAGATTTAGCATATAAAATTAAGGAAAAATTAGATATCTAATTTTTTCTTTGTATATTTTAACCATAATATATTATTTTAAATAATAATAAAAAAGGTATATTATGATTAAAATATATGATAAATTTGGAAAAATTATATCTGAAATTGATAATAGTAAAACTTCAAAAGGCGAAGGTATTATTGATAGTTTAGGGAGAGATGTAATTGCTTATATAAAAGTAGATTTAAATAATGCTAAATCTCTTAAATTTCACTTTGAAGTTTATGAATCAACAGCTAAAGATTGGTTTCCTATTCAATTTGATAATGGTGTAAGTTTAGAGACTTATATAAGAGAAATTAAAGAAAATGGTAATTATAGAATACCAGTTCCTACTTCAAAAAATGAAGAAAAAATAAAAATTGTTGTTGAAGATATAGGTGATACAGATGTAAATGATCAATTCTTAGAAGCTGAGATTTATTTAATTCCTAATTATACACAATTTTAAGGATAATTTATGAATACTTTTGAATTTAATTTTTTTAGGCCTGAAAGACCTGATAGAATTCAAGATATAATCGATATTCCTACTTATTTAGGTAATGGAGGTAAATATCTTAGAGTTAAAAAAGAAGAAGATGGAATTGAATATTCATTAGTTGAATTATCTAATGAACAATTTGATGAAAATATATTTGAAATAAAAGAAGGTAAAGTATATTTAAAAGATTTATATCCTACTAAAGATTATGTTAATTTAACTTTTAGTAAAATAGGTCATATACATAAAAAAAGTGATATATCAGATTTTGATGAATCTGAATATGTACATACTAATAAAGATGAATTTATAAATGGTAATAAAGTTTTTACTGGTGATATTCAAATAAATGGTAATTTTAATCTTTTAGGTAAAGTTTCTAAGACATTATCTGAAGAAGTTGAAATGAAAGATAATGTTATTCTTTTAAATAAAACTGATGGTAAATTACCAAAATCTTTTGAAAGTGGAATTGCTATTTATAGAGGTGATAAAGCTCAATCAAAATTATTATGGAATGAAGATTTACAAAAATTTGTATATGAAATTGATGGTAATCAAGAAATTATTATAAGTCAAAAAAATATAGATGAAGCAATTAAAAATGTTAATAAAATTATTGAAAATAATAAAAATGAATTATTAACAAAAATAAATAATGAAGTTAATAGAGCTTCATCAAATGAAAAAGATTTAGATAAAAAAATAGTTTCTAATTCAGAAAAAATATCGTATAATTATAATGAAATAAATAAAGAAATTTCAAGAGCTAAATCTGTTGAAAAAGATTTAGATAAAAAAATAACTGATGAAACTAATAGAGCATTATCAATAGAAAATGATTTACAAAATCAAATAAATGAAAATAAAACCAACCTTAATAAAGAAACAAAAAGAGCTATTTCAGCTGAAACTACATTAACAGATAATTTAAATAAAACCAACCAAAATTTATCTGATGAAATAAAAAGAGCAGAAACAGTTGAAAAAGATTTAGATGATAAAATTGAAACTTTTAATTCAGATTTAAATAAAAAAATAAATGAAACCAACCAAAATTTATCTAAAGAGATTGATAGAGCTAAATCTACTGAAAAAGATTTAGATGATAAAATTGAAAAATACAAATTAGATGAAGACACTAAAATAACTAATCTTAATACAGATTTAACTAATGAAATAACAAGAGCTAAATCTGTTGAAAATGATTTAGATAAAAAAATAACTGATGAAACTAATAGATCTATTGATAAAGAAAATAATTTAGATAATAAAATTACATCTGAAGAAAATAGAGCTAAATCAATTGAAAATGATTTACAAAACCAATTAAATGATACTAATAAAAATTTAACTGATGAAATTTCAAGAGCAAAATCTTCAGAAGAAATTTTAGATAAAAAAATAACAGATGAAACTAATAGAGCTATATCTGTTGAAAATAATTTACAAAGTGAAATTGATGGAGAAATTTCAAGAGCAAAAAATTCTGAAAAAGATTTAGATAAAAAAATAACAGATGAAACTAATAGAGCTCAAACAGCAGAAGGTAATTTAGAATTTGATAAATCTTTAAATACTAAAGATGAAAATAACAATGAAATCAAACCAAAAGATTTAACTGATGCTATAAATAAAGAAGTTTCAAGAGCTCAAAATGTTGAAAGTAATTTAGATAAAAAAATATCTGATGAAACTAATAGAGCTATTGATAAAGAAAATGATTTAGATAAAAAAATATCAGATGAAACTAATAGAGCTACAGATGAAGAGAATAAAATTAAAGATAATTTAAATTCTGAAATTTCAAGAGCTAAAACAACTGAAGGTAATTTAGATGATTTAACTACTGAAAATAAAGATAATTTAGTTAATGCAATAAATGAAGTTAATTCTAAAACTAATAAAAATTCAGATGATTTAGTATCTTTAAGAAATGAATTAAATGATTTAAAAGAAAAAGAACAATCTGATAATAACAATACAAATGATAAATTAAATGATTTAGACAAAAGACTTACTATTTTAGAAAATAAAAAAGATATTAGTGTTAAAAAAACAGTTGATGAAAAACTTTCTGTTACAGTGGATGATACATTAGATGAAAGAATATTTGTCTTCGAAAATGGAGTTTATCAAGACGAAGATGATTATACAATTTCAGATGATAAAAAAACTATAACTTTTAATGATGCTAGAATGATAGGAAAAACTGTTAGAATTAAATATATAACAAAAGGTTAATTAAATGACTTTAATACAAGGTTATCAAATTGAAGACAAATCATTAAATTTTGATAAATTTAAACAAGATGAAAATGGAAATATAATAGTAACTTATCCTTTATTGAATTTAGATGGATATGATTTTACTAAACAACAAGTAATTCCTAATTATGAAATGAAGACAGAAATTTTTGAAGGGACATTAGTTCCTTCAACTTCTTTTACAATAAAAGGTAATCCAGAAGGAATTTTACAAGTATTTTATAATGGTGAAAGAAAAATACCTGAAAAAGATTATAAATATGATTCAAAAAACAAAACTCTTTCTTTTGAAAAAGGTTTAGGGAATAATGATATTTTAATAGTAGATTATTTATCAAAAATTTAAAAAAGGATTAAAATATGAAAGTTATAAAAATTAAATGTAAAAAAGATGGATTTAGATGGAATGCCAATTTAGGTAAATGTGTAAAAATGTCTCAAGATGAAATTAAAGCTAGAAAAAAAGCTGCTAAAATTGCTGTACAAAAAAGAAAAGGTAAAATGGCTCAAATATTAAAAAAAGCAGCTATTACTAGACAAAAAAATGCAGGAAAAATACAAAAAATTACAAAATTTAAATAATTAGCAAAAAACTCCTTGACTTTTATTAAAAAATTTAGTATAATTATAATATATAAGTCAAGGAGAAATCATGAAAAATTATTTACAAATAATAAAAGAATTAGAAAAAAAATATAATACAGATTTATATAAAATTAAAATTTCTTTATTAAACAAAATAAAAAGATTTTTAAAATTACCTTATAAAATTAAAATGTATTTTATTCCAAAAAATTTAATAGAAGTAGAAATTTTAATTTATGATATAGACAATAATTTAGAAAGAGCAAAAATTTTAAGTGAAAAAAATTATATAAATAAAAAATTAGTTGACTTTTAATAAAAATTTTGATATAATTATAATATAAAAAATCAAGGAGAAAATTATGAGAAAAATATTATTTTTAATAAGTATGATTGGTTTAGTTTATGCTATGGAAAATTATAAAACAGGAACTAATATATTTAGTTTTAATAAAATATGTATAGATAATGTAGTATATATAAAAAGAGGAAAAATGTTATCACCTTATATTGATAGCAAATCATTAAAATTTATTAGATGTAATGAAAGTAAATAAAATGAAAATATATAATTTATCTCATTATGATTTAGATGGTTTTGGATGTCAATTGTGTGTTTATGAAAAATTTAAAAATCATAATATAAATTTTAAAAATTGTGGTTATAAAAATATTATATATGAATTAAATAAAATTTCTTTTAATGAATATGATTTAATAATTATAACAGATTTAAATTTTGATTTAAATGCACAAAAACATCTTTATGAAAAATTAAAAAATTTTAAAGGTAAATTTATTTATATAGACCATCATTTATATGAAAATAAAGAATATTTAGATAAAATAAAAAATGAATTAAACCATAAAATTATTATAGATACTTCTAAAAGTGCTACATTAAAAACATATGAAATTTTAAAATTAGATAATAATAATTTAAAAAATTTATGTGAAATTATAGATATTTATGATGTGTGGAGAGAAGAAAATCCTAAATTTAAATTAGCAAATTTAGTTAATGATTATTTTTGGAGTATTTCAGAAGATTTTAGAGAAAAAATGATAAGTCAAAATTATAAATTTTCTCAAGAAGATAAAGAAAAAATAAAATATTTTAAAGAATATTCAAAAAAATATATAGAAAATAATTTAAAAAATGGTATTATAATAGAATCTCCTAATTTAATAATTAGTTTTGATTTTAAATATACTAATCATTTTAAAGAATATTTTAATAATCCTAATATTCTAATATGTAATTTAAAAAATAATAAATTTAGTTTAAGATTAAAAGAAGAAGATAGTAATAAAAGAGATATTATTATTGATTGGATTAAAAAAAATTTTTATCCAGAAACAATAGGGGGACATCAATTAGCAATAGGTTTTGAATTTATTAAATTAGAAAAAAATTCATTAAAAATTATGTTAGAAGGATTAGTAAATATTTTAAATGATAAACCAAATGATTTTTAAAATCATTTGGATTTTTTATTATTTTCTATAGCCCATTTATTATAAATATTTACTTCATTTTTATATAATTTTATTGTATTTTTTAATGAATTAGTATATTTAATTAAAATTATCATTTGATTTTTAGGAATACAAGTTTTCCATTCTTCAATACAAATTTTATCATTTTTATTATAAGCAGTTAATTTTAAAGAATTATTATTTTCATAAATTTTTAAAATAGGTGCTTTTGAATATATATAATTATTTTTTATTAAAATTTTTGTAGGTTGTTTTTCTGCACATCCAAAAATAAAAAAACTAAAGAGTAATAGTATAATGAACTTTTTCATTTTTATTACCTTTAGTTTGATTTTTTAAATCTAATTTTATTAAATCTTCATCTTTAGAATCTATTTTTTTAATAACTTTATTAACTTTAATATTATTTTCTTCTTTGATTTTTTCTTCAGATTTTAATATTTCTTTTTCAGTTTTAACTGCTTTTAATTCTTCTTGAGATTTTATTTCATCAATTTTAGAATTATTCAATTTATTTTTAGTTTCTATTACTTCATTTTCTAAATTTTTTTTGTCTTCTTGTAAAGAGTCTATTTTTTCATTTTTATCATAAATTGTTTTAGCTATAAATAATCCACTTATAAGAGCTATTAAAGCTTTGAATAAATCTATAATTTTCATTTTTATTCCTTTAATATATTTTTGGAGGATTTAAATCTTCATCTTTTTCTGTTGTTTTATTGTTTATATTTTCAATAATAGATTGAGTTTTTTTATTATTTAAAATTTCAGCTATTTTAACTATAGTATTACTTCCTAAAATAACAGTCAATAAAGAAAATAACGCTACATAACTTGTTGTATCTAAAATAATTTTAGCTATAGCAGGATTTATACCACTATATAAAACACCAACAACAGATAATACATATACTATTACAAATAAAAATATTCCTGTTCTAGTCGTTAAATTATGTTTAGCCCAAAAATCTTCATAAGTTTTAGATAATTTTTCTATTTGATTTTCCATTTTAAACCTTTTTTATAAATTTATAGTTCTTCTAATCCATCCATAAAAATAAATTTTTAATTTTTTATTTTTAGATACTAAATTAGTATAAAATTCTATTCTTTTAATTTTAAATTTATTAACAAATAATTCTTCATCAATATTTTTTAAATTTTCTAAAGATATAGGTCCTAATATACCATCAACTACAACTCCTAATGCACTTTGTGTAAATTTAATTGCTCTACTTACTCCTGCATTTACAGCTGTATCCATAATTACTTTTTGTTTTTCATAATTATCAATATTATCTAATTTTAATTTATCCCAGAATTCTTTTTTATAAAATGAATATACTAATTCTAAAATTTTTTCATTATGGCTTAAATTATATTTTAAATTTCCTTGATTTTTTAATTTATCAACTAAAGACCATCCTTCCCATTTTGGAAAATGTTTTCTACTAATTCCATAAACTGTTTCACCACCTGGATCATTTGGGTCATAAGAATAAATACCTTCATTAGGTAAAACAACTTCACTTATTATTTTTTTATAATTATCCATATATAAAATCCTTTTTATATTATTTAAAGATTATTTAAAAACCTATTTAAATAAATATAAAAAGGAATTTTATGTTTATTGATAAAATTTTACTAGAAGATTATTATAGAAATAATTCTAGAGTTCAAATTCCTGTAAAATATATTGCTTTTAATAAAAATGGAGTAATAACAAATTTAAGAGGAGATACATATTCTAAAAAGAAAATATATAATAATAATTTTATTGAACCATTTTATGGGACTATTGAAGATTTAACATATGATGAAGTCATTACAAATTTTATTTTAAATTGTAAAGATTATATATTAGACCCTTCTAAATTAGTTTTTTTAATAGATGATAATTTATATGATATTTTTGGATGTCCTATAAGTTTTGAAACAGAAGAAATTATAAATTATGAAAATACTCAACCAGAAATAATTGATAATACAACAAATTCTGAAACTAATGAATCTACTCAAACAATTGATGAAATTTATAATAATGATTTTTGTTCATATATATTATTAGATTTTAATAATAATATAAATGATTATTATAATAATGTTAAAACAAAAATTGTAGGAAATGCTCAATATAGTAATGGTGTAGAAAATCAAGCTTTTAATTTTGATGGAAATACTTATTTATTAGTTGAAACTAATAATATAGAAAACCCTTTTACTATATCTTTATGGATAAAACCTTTATTAAATTCAGCTTATAAATGTGCTGTTTCTATGACAAGAAATAATGAAAATACTTTTAATATAATTATTCAAGATAATAATTTATTATTTTATTATAATAATAAAAATGTATACAAAAAATCTATAGATACAAATAATTTTACCCATTTTGCTATAACTTCAGAAGGTAAAATATATATAAATGGTTCATATGATAGTGATGTTGGTTCATCTTTAGATCTATCAAATTTAGATACATTTATAGGATTAGGTGCAGATTTAGATTCTACTTCTGCTAGTAATTATTTTGAAGGATTTATAGATAATTTTAGAATTTGTAAAGAAATTTTAACTGATGAACAAATTTCTTATTTATATAATAATAAAGATAAAAATATATCTTAAAAAGGAGAATTATAGTGTTATTTAGTCCAACTTTAAGAATAGCAGGAAGAACAGCAGTAGCAGTTCTTTCAAATATATTTGGTTTAGAAGGTGAATTATATTACCCAAAAGAATTTGAAAGTGCTAGAGCAGGTTATGATGATGAAATAGAATATTCTGAAACACCAGATTGGACAGGAAAATTTTTAGCACCTTTTGTTTTTGGTGGTTCTAAAGCTCAATTTGGGGGATTTTTTGATGAATTAAATGGAGATGAAAAAGCTATATATTTTGATGATAGAATGGTTATTCCTATAAATTCTTTAGTAGTTTTTAAAATGCCTGCTGGAGAACAATTATATAGAGTATATGATTTACAATCTAATAATGATGAATTTGGTCATATTTATACAAAATGTATTGTAGTCCCAGTAACTAAATTTAATAAACATACAAAAATAGCTCAAGAATTAAATGCTGAATATATAGAAGAATTAGAAAAACAAGATAGGAATGAAGATCAAAGTGTAGAAGAATTTATAAATGATTTATTAGGAAAACCTATGGAAAATATTAAAGAAGCTAATGATAATCACGAATCTAATACAAAAGATATATATTATACAGGAGAATCTCCAAGTGAGATAAAATTAGATATAAGTGATAGCGATATTTTAGGTTAAAAAAATTAAATAAAAATAAAAAGGAGAAACCAAATGAAAAAAATTACATTTGAAATTGGTGAAGAAATTAAAATTGAAAATGGTGAAAATATGACAGCTAAAGATGCTATAGATATTATGGTATTATGTACAGCATTATTAAAAAAATCTAAACAAGATAATGAAGAATTAAAAGATTTAGATATTAACGATATTTATAAATTAGTAGATGCAGCAAGTGATGAAATAATCAAAGGTTAATAATGAGCATCAAAAAAGTATATGAAAAATTTGCTAAGGCAAATGGATATATTAAAGCTCCACCTACTATAGACGAATTTTTGACTAATCCTTATTATTTGGGTGATGAAACTATGGGAGGAACAAAAATTTTCCCATATTGGAGAGAGAAATTAAGACAATGGTTTCCTACTCCATTTTATGAAAAAGACCCTGACAAAAAAATTATATTATTAACTGGTTCAACTGGTGTTGGTAAATCTAAAATTTCTACATATGCTACTTTATATATTATATGTAGAATTTTACATTTAAAAAATCCACAAGAAAAATTTAAATTGCCTGAGACAACTAAAATTATTTTCATGTTAACTAACTCAACTATAGAAGCAGCTGATAGTATCAATTATGACCCTATGTTAGCTATTATGAGAGAAAGTCCATTTTTTGTAGAACATTTTAATAAAAAAGGTAGAACACTATTTGTAAAAAATATAGATGTATCAATATGTTCAAGAAAAAGACAATTAGTAGGTAAAGATGTAATATCAGCTATTTCAGATGAGGTTAATCAAGAAGTTGTAAAAGGTGGAAGTTTTGAGTTAGTAACTGAGATGATAAATAGGATAAATTCTAGGTTTATTTTGGAAGGTAACAGATGGCCTGGTAAATATTTCATTATTTCTTCAGCTCAAACAGAAAGTTCTTTAACAGAAAAAATTAAACATAATTTTGAAGGATTTTCAGGTATTGAAATGGTAAATCCTGCTAGATTTGAAGTTTTAAAACATAAAATAAAATATTCAGGTAAAAAATTTAAAGTATTTATAGGTACATATGATTCAGACCCATTTATAATAGAAACTGAAGAACAATTAGAAACTGCATTTAATATAGACCCAAGTAAAATTTTTGAAGTCCCTATTGAACATTTTCAAGAATTTAAAAATAGTATAGAAGCTGGTATTCAAGATGTTTTAGGGAAACCAACATTAAATAGTAAAACATTTTTAAAAGATAAACAAGCTATAAGAGAAGCTTTAAAACTTACTAAATTATATGATAAAGATTATATTTTAATTGATGAAGATGAAACTAATAAAATTATAGATTTATTTGATAAAAATTTATTAGGTGCATTTGACCCAAAAAAACCAAGAGTTATAGCTATAGATATAGGTTTAAAACAAGATAGATTTGGTTTTGCTATGTTACATAGAAGATCAGAAGTAAAAGTAGAAAGATTATTAAATGATAATTTAGGGACAGCTGAGGATTTTGTTTATTGGGCTGATTTATGTTTAGCTTTTATGCCTAAAGAAATAGGTAAAAAATTAAAAATGGAAAAAATTAGAGATTTCATAAGAGATTTAAGAGAATATGGATTTAATATTCAATTAGTAGTATCAGATGGTTATCAAAGTGAATATTTTTTACAAAAATTAGAAGCAGATGGTTTTAATGTAAAAATGAATTCAGTAGATAGGAAAAAACAACCATATTATACATTAAAATATGCTATAGAAGAAAAAAGATTAAAATTACCTAATAATAAAATTTTATTAGAAGAATTAAATTCTTTATATGAAGATGAAAAAAAGATAGACCATATACAAGAACTTTTAAGTAGTGTCCCTATTTTAAGAGAAAGAGAATTATATATATCAAAAGATTTAACAGATGCTTTAGCTAATGCTTTATATATGTTTGATAAAGAAATAAAACCTTCTAAATTAGAAAATGAAAATTATGTTAAAGAATTAAAAATAAAATCTGGTTTAGCATCAGGAAATAAAATTATGGATGCTATTTTATCAATAGGTGGTAAAGAAATTGATTATTTAAAAATTAAATAAATTTATAATAAAATAAAATAAGGAGAAGAAATGGATTGGAACAAAATGACGCAAAGGTTATTCTTTTGGAAAACAGAAGGAACTGATGCTGGAACTTTAAAAAATATGAATATGCTTAAAGACGACAATCCAATCACAAAAGTTAATCTATCTATTTTAAAACAACAAGAAAGTTTGTCAAAACATTTTAAAGAAATTGATGATATAAAAGATTTTTATTTATCAGAAATGATGATTAGTAGAATTATAGATGATGCTTTAAATCCAATCGGTGGAGAAGATGAAATTTTTAAAGTTACTGTTAAAAATGATGATGGAAGTGTAAATGAAATAGCAACACAAGAAATAAATAATTTTAAAAAAGAATTTAATATAGAAAAAATTATTACAGATATTTCTCCTGATATTTTAGCTTATGGACCACATTATTTGAGATTAGATGTAAATACAATAGATTCAGATAAAACTCTAAAAGGTATTGTTAATATACACGACGATGTTGACCCTAAAAATATAATACCTGTATGGAGAGACAATAGAATTATATATTATAATGTTATAAAAGATGGAAAAATTATTAGAGAACCTGCTTATAAATATGCTTTTTTTGGATATTCAACTAGTAGAAAAAAAGTCAAAATTGAATTAAATGATGAAGATGTAGTTTATTTTAGAACAGCAGAAGGTATTTTAAGGCCTGTTTTACAAAATTTGAAAACTTTATATTTATTAGAAGGTTTAGTATATATAAATTTAATTAAAAAAGCTTCTAAACAAGATATATTAGGTGTAAATATACCTGATAGTGTAAAACCTGATGAAGCTGTTCAAATAGCTAAAACATATGAAAAATTAGTTAATAAATCTATAAATTCAATTGAATTTAATTTTGATGAAGTTAAAGAAACATTAGAACAAATATTACAACATACTAATACTATTAAAGTTGTACCTAATTGGTCTGACAAAGGTCAAGTAGAGAAAATAGATTTTGGTGTTTTTGATGATTTAGACGATTTATTTGAAAAAATTGAAGATACAAGAAATATAATTTTACAAACAAATGGTTTTCCACCTAGTGTATTTGAAAATGATGTTAGTAGAATGGATTTAATTCAAAATAGCGTTAGATATTCTAAAAAATTAAAAACATTTCAATCTTCTATTAAAAATTCATTAGCACAATTATTTTTAATTCATTTAGTTAATTGTGGTTATGATGTAAATATGAAAAATATAGAAGTACAATTTTTAAATGTAGTAAATTTAAATGATTTAGAAAAAATAGAATTTTTAAATATGACTATAGATATGATGAGTAATATAAATGAATTTGTTCAAAGTTTTGCTGAAAATGCTGATGATTTAGGTGTAAATGTAGATCAAACTGTTATAATAGATTTTTATAATAAAACTTTTGAAAAAATGTTTGGTAAAACTATTTTTAAACTTCAAAATCAAGAACATTCTGAAAAATAATAAGGTTTTTAAAAATGAAATTTAAAAATAAAGAGCACGAATTTGAATATAATATATTAGAAATGGATGAAAATCAATATGCTAAAAAATTAAGCGTAATGAAAAAATTAAATAATTTTATAGATAAATTAGATGAAAATATTTTAAAAAATGGTTTAAAAAAATGGCAAGATTCTACTAATAAAAAAAGATTTAAAAAGAAAATAATTGAATCTTTAAATTTATTAAATAAAGAAACTTTATCATATTCAGATAAAGTTTTTATTTTAACTACATTATCATCTATAAAAACACATATAATGATTGAATTACAATATTTTGAAGTTAATTATTCAGCTATGGTAGAATTTTTAAATATTTTTGATATTTTTTTAAATGAAACTTATGAAATCGAAAAAGATTTAATAAAAAGTCTATTTGATGAAAATTTTTTAAATAATAAAAAAGATACTATTGAAAAATTGATAAATATATTCAATTTCTTTAAAGATTAAAAAGGAATTTTTATGAAAAATAAAATAATGTTAGTTGATGAATTTGGTTCAATAAGTGAAACAAAATTTTATCAACCTCAAGAATATCTAAAACTTCACGAAAATTATAAACCTTCTACTAATCAAAAAGTTTTAGGAATAGTTGAAGGAAAATCGTTCGTATTAGATGGTGTTAGTAGAAATGGGAGATTTTATCCTAAAAAATTATGGGAAAATGCTATAAAAGATCCTGAAGTTAAACAAATGTTAAACGAAAAGTTAATGTTTGGATGTATAGGACATCCAGAAAATTATACATTAGATGAATTACTTCAAGAAGGTAAAGTTTCTCATATTGTTACTGATATTAAATTAGGAAATGATGGTTATGGGTATGCTACTTATGAAATTTTAGATACTCCAGCTGGTAGAATTTTAGAAACAGTTTTAAAAGCTGGAAGTAAAATGAAAGTTTCTACTAGAGGATTTGGTGAATTTTTAAATGAATCTAAAGAAATAGATGGGAAAAGATATCAAGTAATAAACCCTAATACATTTCAATTAGAAAGTATTGATTTTGTTATAAAACCAGGTATTGCAAGTGTAGACGTTAATCTTGTAGAAGAATTAGAAAAAAATAATAAAAAAGACATTGAAAAATTAAAAGAAAGTAAAATTCATTTGTGTGAGGATGGTGTTTGTACTATTATAAGTGAAATAGAAATTTATGAAAATTTAAAAAAAGAAAATAAAAAATTACAATCAATTATTAAAAATCTTAAAGAAGAAAATGAAGTTTTACAAAATAAATTATTAGAAAATAATTCTAATGAAGATAATAATTCTACTAAAAATAAAAAAATAAATTTTATAAATACTATGATAGTTTCTTATATAGAATATTTTTTAAAAGATAGTAATGTAGATAAAAAATTAGATGATATTAAAAATTCTATGATAGAATATTTAGATGTTCCTTTAGAAGATATAAATAGTAATATTTTAGAAAAATTTTTAGAAGAATTAAATTCATATAATGGAGAAAATATTTATATAGAAAATTTAAAGAAATATGTAAAAGAATTACAAGAAATTATTGGAAAAGAATCTAAATCTGAAGAAGATAAAATTAAAGATATTATAAATAAAAGTAATGATTTAATTGTAAATTTAAATCAAAAAAATTTAGAAGAAGAATATCAAAATTTAATTAAAGATTTAACTAAAAAATTATTAAAAGAAAATAAATCTATATCAGAATTAAAAGAAAAATTAAATAAATTTAAAAAATCTTATTATGAAACTTTAAAATTATTAGAAAATGAAAAAAATATTGTAGAATCTCAAGATAAAATTTTAAATAAAAAGAATAAAGAATATAAAAATTTATTAAATATAGTTAATAAATTAGAAGAAAATATAAATTCTTTAACTGAAAAACTTTATGAAAATGAAAAACAAAAACACAAATTAGAAATTGAATATAAATTATTAAAAGAATCTAAAAATTTAATAGATGAAAGATTACTTTCTAAAAAAGTTAATGAAGAAATAGATAAACTAAAAAAAGATATTAAAAAAGAATTAGAAGAAGAAAATAAAATAGTTCTTGAGTTAGAAAAACAAAAAATTAAAGAAAATTTAAAAAATGAATTTTTAAATAAAATTGAAGAATTAAAAGAAAATTTACAAGAAAAAAATGATGAATTAAATTTAATTGAAGAAAAATTAAAAATAATTGATTCTAAAAAAGAAAATTATAAATCTAAATTAGATGAATTAGAAGAATTATTATTAAAAGAAAAACAATTAAAAGAAGAAATTGAAAATCAACTTAAAGATTTTCAAATAAAATATTTAGAGTCTTTATATAAATTAGATAAAACTACAATTATTGAAATTTTAAATAATTATAAAGACATAAATAAAGCAAAACAAATTTTAGAATCTAAACAAGAAAAATCTAAAAAAATATTAGTTGAAGATTATGGTTTAGATTATACTATTAAAAAAGAAATTAAAGAAACTAAAAAAGAAAGAGATTTATTAGATAAACTTATCTAATATTTTTCTTTTTTTAAAATCCATGAATCGATTTTATAGTGATTTTTAACATGTTTAGTGTCTATTTAGCACAAAATGAATAGACAAAACAAAAAAGGTAATTGTTCAACCTTCAAAAGAACTAAAAAAATTAAATAATATAAAATTATAAAAAAGGATGGTAATAATGTTTAATCAACCAACATTAAAAAATTTAGCAGATTATGAAAAAAAATATAAAAAATATTTTGATGCATTTGAAAGTAAATCTGCCTTAGCAAAAGCAGGTAGAAAAGTAACAGAAAATGATTTAGCAGCTTTAGGACATCAATTAGCTCAATTTGAGAGTTGGAAAGCGTTTAAAGAAAATAATGGTTCAGCAGATGATTTAGGTGTTTTACCAAAAATCGCATTAGATGTTATTGCAGCAGCAAATACAACTTCAGTTATTCCTTTAATTGCTTCAGTGCAACCTATTCAAGAAAGAAAAGGTTTAGTATGGTTTAAAAATGTTGTATCAAGAACTAATAGAGGTGATGGTACTAAAGATGAAATCTTATTAGATGCAAAAGCAGGAAGAACTGGATTATTAGAAGAATTTGCTGGGGAAATGATCAAAAATGAACAAGATGCAACTGGTGATGGAAAAGCAACAGATTTTGCTTGGGTTGTAAAATATCCAGAAATAAGATTAAGAACTTTAGAAATTACAGTTGATGACCAACCTGATACAAAATTACTAGATGATGGTAAAGGAAATCTAATCGGTGTTGGTGGTAAAGGTTCAGTTAATTATTCAACTGGTGAAGTAAAAGTAAGTTTTGATACTGCTCCTGGTGATGGTGTAGCAATTAGAAGTACATATGCAACTAACTTAGAAGATTTACAAGAATTACAAACAATCAATACTGAATTCGATTCAACTGAAATTACAGCAAGAACATTTGCATTAAGAACAGAAATTGGATTATTCAAATCTTATGAAATGAGCAAAAGATTTAGCTTAAATGCTGAAGAAATTTTAGCACAAGATTTAGTTACAGAGTTAACTACAGAACTTTCAACAAATGTTGTAAGAGAATTATATAGAAATACACCAGGTACATTAACTTGGGATAAACAAGCACCAGCAGGTGTATCATATATGGAACACATTTTAAGTTTCCAAGCTAAATTAGCACAAGCTGAAAATAGAATTCTAGAACAAAGTGGTAGATTAGGTGGAGAAATTGTTTATATCGTTGGTTCAGAAGTTGCAGGTATGTTAAGAGCAATGCCAGGATTTGTTCCAGCTACAGATTTAAAAGCAGCTTTAGGTACTCATTTCTATGGTACATTTGATGGAAGACCAGTAATTAGAACAATTGCAATTCCAACAGATGAAATGATTATGACTACTAAATCTGAAGATGGATTTACAAGTTCAATTGTATATGCTCCATATATGCCATTATTCGTAACTGATACATTCCACGGAATGGACCACAACCCACTTAAAGCTCAAAAAGCAGCTGCAAGTATGGCAGGTATTAAATCAGTTGTTCCAACTTTAAGTACAAAAATCAAAATCCTTAACGCTTCTATCTAATAGATAGAAGTTCCCTTAGGGATTTTTAAAAAATTCATGAAAAAAGTTTTGTTTTTTTAAAAAATATTGTATAATTATAAAAAATTAAATAGGGACTGTGTATAAATGTTATATTTTGATAATAAAAAATTTAAAAACAAAACAGAGATTAAAAAATATTGTGTTGAAAAAATAAAAAATAATGAAATAAAAAAAGAATATGTAGAAAAATTATATGATGGAAAAAAATTTTTAAATTCTAATTTTAAAATATGTAATAATACTAAATCTAAAATTTTAAATTTTTTATATATAGAAAAGGGAAATAAACCTAAAAAATGTAAAACTTGTGGAAAAGATTTATTAGAGGCACATTTAGAAAAAGAAACTTTGTATAATCCTTTTAAGGAAGAAAAATTTTGTTCTTATGAATGTGCTAATAAAAATGAAGATTTAAAAAACTTAAAAATTAAAAATACAAATTATAAAAAAATAATTGAAAAGTCTAAACAAACTAAATTAGAAAAATACGGAGATAAAAATTTTAACAATAGGAATAAAGCTAAAGAAACGAATTTAAAAAAATATGGAGTTGATGAAGTATTAAAAGCTCGAGAAATAAAAGAAAAAATAAAAGAGACAAATTTAAAAAAATATGGTTATGACAATCCTATTAAATCTCCAAAAATAAAAGAAAAAATAAAAGAGACAAATTTAAAAAAATATAATGTAGAACATATAACTCAAAGTCAATATTATAAAAATTTAAAAGATAATAAATATAAATTAAAATATAATCATATTTATAATTCTATTTTTAATTATTATAATGAAGAAAAAGATGCTATTGATGCTTCATTACTTATAAATGATTATGGGATATCTTATAATAATTTTATTTATTTTTATAATAAATATAATATTGATATTCCATATTATTTTTATTCAAATACTTCGAAACAAGAAAAAGAATTAGTAAATTTTATAAAAAAAAATTATAATGGTATTATAATAGAAAATGATAGAAGTATTTTAGAAGGAAAGGAATTAGATATTTATATCCCTGACTTAAACTTTGCTATAGAATTTGATGGGATTTATTATCATTCTTTTAATAAAAAAGAAGAAATAGACAAAAATTATCATTTAGAAAAAACTATTAAATGTGAAGAAAAAAATATTCATCTTTTTCATATCTTTGAAAATGAATTTTTAAATTTAAATAAAAAAGATATATGGAAATCTAAAATTTTAATTAAATTAAAATCAAATAAAATTTTAAAATTGAATGCTAGAGATGGAATTATAAAAGAAATAGATTCTAAAACATCTAAAGAATTTTTAGATGAAAATCACCTACAAGGAAATGTTAATTCTAAAATTAAATTAGGATTTTATATAGATAATATTTTATATGGAGTTATGACTTTTGGAAAAAATAGATTCAAAGAAAATGAATATGAATTATTAAGATTTAGTACTAAAAAATATGTAATAGTAAGAGGACTTTTTAATAAATTCATATCTTATTTTAAAAAGAATTATAATATTAAATCTTTAATATCATATGGTAATAGAAGATGGACTTACAAAGAAAATGTTTATAATAAAATTTTTAAATTAGAATCTATTACAAGTCCAAATTATTTTTATGTTAAAAATTCTATTTTATATAATAGGATTAAATATCAAAAACATAAAATAAAAGAATATTTTAATAAAAATATTTTAAATAAATATGAAGAAAGTTTATCTGAATTAGATAATATGTTTTTAAATGAATTTAGAATTATTTATGATTGTGGAAATTATAAATATAAAATTGATTTATTTTAAATAAATATAAAAGGATTATTTAATGGTATTAGTTAATAAAACAAAAATGACTGTTTCTATTATTAAAAAAGATAGAAATATTGTAACATTAAAACCAGAAAGTCATTTATTTATGGATGATGATATTATAGGTAGTTATCCTAGTTTTATAGAAGTTTATAGTGAAGAAGAATTTAATAAATTAAATTCTGTTAAAAAAGACCTTAAAATTAAAAAAATAGATGAAACTCCAAAAGAAAATAATGAAAAAATAAATGAAACTCCAAAAGAAAATAATGAAAAAATAGAAGAACCTAAAAAAGAAACTCCTAAAAAAGGAAGAAGAAAAAAATCTCAAGATAAATTAGATGAAAAAAAGGAAGATAAATGAAAATAAATTTTTCTGAAATTAAAAAATTAGTGGGTGCTGATAAATCTCTTATTGTAAAAGAAATAGGAGAAGGTTTAATAATAAAAAGAGCTGATGGTTCAATAGCACCAGATATTCAAGAAATTATTACAATTTTAAGACAATTTGGAGTTAAAGATAGTTCTTTTGAAATTATTGATGAAGGAACTTTAGTAGAAAGTTCAAGTTATAATGCTCAAAAATTAAAAATGATTTTAGCGCCTTTTTATAAACTTGGTGATTTAAAAATATATTCTACTTGGAAATTATTATTAGAAGGTATTTATATTGTAGAAGAAGATTTAAAATCAGTACCAGGTTCTATTGATGAAGATGATGGTTCAGTAGGTGATGGAAGTGCAGATGATTTAGGACAAGTTCCAAATGCACCAGTAAGTATAGGTGATACAGGGAATATAGAACCTTTATTAGTTGATGATATTGCTAATGCTATTGATAGTGCTTTTGATGGTAAATACGATATCGAAATTGTAGATAATAATAATATGTCTATATCTCCTGTAGATGATGATATAGTAGATTTTATTCAACAAAACCCTGAAATGTTTGCTAATGCTGATGTTGTTATATCTGATGATATTATAACAATTACATTATAAAAAAATTTTAAATAATAACAAAAAAGGAAATATAAATGGCAATTAAAGATTTAAGAAAAAAAGATAGTTTATCTGAAAAACTTCTAATGGTTGAAAAAGAAGCTTATGTAAAAGCTTATAAAGAAATTTTAGAAGAAAATGTTGTTCTTAAAGAAGAAGAATTTAAAAATTTAATTAAAGAAGCTCAAGAAAAAGCTATTGAAGAATTAAAAAAATCTAGTTATGTATTAGATGAAGCAAAATTAGAAGAAGTTGAAGAAGAAATGACAAAAGAAATTCTTTCAACTGTAGCAGAAACTTTAGGTGTAGATTTAGAAAAATTAGCTGAAGCTTTAGAAGAAAATATAGAATTAAAAGCTTATGATAAAGAAGGTTTAAAAGAAGCTGTTTTATCAGGAAATATAGAAGGAATTATTGCTATTCCAGAAGAAAAAGAAAAAGAATTTGAAGAAAAATTTATTGAAAAATTAAAAAATGGTGAAGTAGAAGGAATTTATGTTATTGAAGAAAGTCAAATTCCTGTTATTGAAACTCAAATGGAAGAAAAAATTTTAGAAAAATTTAAAGCTAAAATGTCAGAAGCTATTGGTGAAGATTCAACTAAAGAAATTATAGAAGCTATCGAAGAAGCAGAAAAATTATATGTTTTAAAAGAATCTGAATTAGAATTAGTTGAAGCTAAAATGAAAGAAAAATTAGGAATTAAAGAATCTAAAATTGGGCAAGAAGAACTTAGACAAATTCTTTTAAATGATGAAACTCTTTATAATATGATTCAACAAGAAATTCAAAATGCTGATGATTTAAAACAAGCAGTATGTGAAAATATTAAAGATGTAGATTGTGAAAATATTGACTGGGCTACATTATTAACTGATGTTATGGATGAAAGTTCTAAAGAAGAAAATAAAGGTTCAAGTCTTTTTGAAAAATTAGTAGATGATAAAAAAACAAATATTCAAGAAAGTAATCAAGATAAAGGTCTTTTAGATAAACTTATCTAAAAGATTTTTTCTTTTTTATTTTTTATAATAAGTTTAAATATTAAAAATATATTATAAAAAATAAAAGAGGTTTAATTATGACAAAAGAAGAAATTTTAGATTATATATTAGTAAATACTAATCAATATTTTGTAGGTATGGAAAATTTTGAAATTAAAGAGCCTGTATTAGATGGATTATTAAAAAGAGCTCTTAATATTTATGGAAAATATAAACCAACTGAAGTTGTTGTACCTGTTTTATTAAATTCAACAAAAACACAATTAAAAGAAATAGAAGATGAATTTGGTATAATTAGACCAGTTAGATTAGTGAAAAATATTTATTATATGAATTATAGAAAATTTCCTGGAGATATAAAAGATTGGGCTAAAGTTCCTTTTGTATGGGAATGGGATGAAGTAAGAAAAATTTTATTTACATCATTTAGTGATAATACTTCAGATTTTTATTATATAGAATTTTTATGTGCTCCTGTTTTAGAAGATATAACTTATCAAGACCAAGAATTTTTAGATTTAATTTTAGCTTTATCTCTTATTTATATAGGTCATAATAGAACTGATTTTGCATTAAGTGAATTACCTTTTGATATTAGAGATTTAAGAGATGAAGGTCAAGATTTATATGAAAAAACTATTGAATATTTAGAAACATCTGGAAATTCTGGGTGGTGGAAAGCTTTAGTATAGGAGGATTATTTTATGTTAGCTGAATTTGAAGGAGCAGTTGTTTATTGGTTACAAGAACAATTTAAAAGAAAAATGGGTGTTGAAATGGTTTTTAAATATTCTCCTGATATGTCTTTAATAGAAGAATATAGGAGAAGTACATTTTTAAAAATAAATGATACTAAAGTTTCTGATGTTTTAGAAAAATATTTACCTGAAGATACAACAAATGTATCTTTTTGTATTTGGAATAGAACTCCAGTAGTAAAATCAGAAGATTTAGGTAATAATATGCCTTATACTAAATATGTTATAGATGTGCCTGGTGGTCATACATTAAGAGATGTTTTTTATGGTACTACAACTTTTAATTTTCAATTTTTTAGTACAGAAAATAAAATAACATATTTAGTAGAATTATTATATAATACTACTTTTAGTAAAATAAATCCAGCAATAGAAATTAAATATATTATAGATGGTAAAGAAACCATCATAGATTATAGTACAAATTTTGATAATATTTCAGATGTTTCTTTTATAGATGTTCCATCTTATGGTGGTTTAATTTCAATATCAATTGAATTTACTTTAAAAGGTTGGTTTTTTAGTCCATTTTATGAATTTAATGATAATACTATTAGAGAAGTTGATTTAAAAGCATATGTATTAGATGGTAATACAGATTTAGAAAATATGTCAAATTATAATGAACAAACTTTAAGCTGTGAAGAAGATTGTTTAGTAGATGAAAATACACATAGAATAGATCTTAATACTTGTCATTCTTTAAATGAAACTCTTGATCCTCAAACAGCTAAAGAATTTTTAATGAAAACTATTTAGATATAAAAATTTTAAATAAATATAAAAGGACATACAAAATGGTAAAAGTTGAAATTTACAATGGTAGCGAAAGACAATTATGGATTGATGCTACTGGTAAAAATAAGCACGAAAAAATATATCCTATAGGTATAAAAGAAAATGTAATTTTAGAAATTGAAGAATCTGAAATTAAAAGAATTATAAATGAGTTACCTAAAGGTGCTCTAATAAATGTTCTTAAATAAATATAAAAAGGAAATTTAATGGGTGCAGCAAAAGTAGTTTTTAAAACTCAAGACAGAAGTGCAGTAATCCAAGGTTTATCAGGGATTTATGCAGGTATTGTCGTGAGAAGTAAAAAAGGAATGGTAAAAAAACCAAGACTAATAACAAGTGAAGAAGATTATATTAAACATTATGGAACTCCTGATTTGAGATATCCAGAAAATCAAGCTGCAATCAACATTTTAAGTTCTACTAATAAATTATGGGTAGTAAGAGCTGAAAGTGATGATGCTAAATATGGAGGAGTTTTAGTAAGGGGCGGAAAATACGCTATAGGTGATGAATATGGAGATCAAGTAAAAAAAGTTGTTGAACCTTTACCAAAAGGATTAACTCAAGAAGAATTAGATAGTTATCTTTTTATTCAAGACCCTAGTTTAATTCAAGTTGAAAAAATGACAGATAGACCAGGGGCAGGTGTTATTGGTTCTTATGAATTTGTTTTAGCTGGTGCTCCTAAAAATATTAAAGCAGGTCAAAAAATATTTTTTTCAACTAATGAAGATTTAGTTCCTTTAACAGATTATGATGTTCATAAAGAAGGATGGAATTTAGTTGATGTAATAGATGTTGAAAAAAGAGATAATTTTGATAGAATCATTTTAGATGTTGATAGTGATGGTAATCAAACTACTATTACAGGTAAAAAAGGTACTGTTATTAAAAATAAATCTAATGATGAAACAACAGTTTTACTTTTAGATGTTAATGAAAGTGCAGCAATTGTTGTAGCTAATTCTGACTTTTTCCACGATGGAGATGAAATTGTAGTATTAGATGATGATGGAAATGAAACTGATGATAAAGCTTATGTAAAAACAAAAGATGAAATTAGTTTATATTTTGTTCATACAAAACAACCTGTAACTCTTGATGGTGGAGAAGCAATTTATAATGTTACTAAAATTTCTCAATGGAATCAAATGTATACATTTTTAGTAACAGGTTTAAATCAAGGTGAATGGAATAATGAATTAGAAATTGGTATTGAAAAATCAAAAGATTATCCTGATATGAAAGCATTCTACTTAGTAGTTTATGAAAATGGAGAAGAAGTAGAAAGATGGTTAGTATCAAAAGATAGAAATTTTGTTGATGGTTTTGGTAAAAAACTTTATATCGAAACAGTAATTAACGGATTTAGTGAATATATTCAAGTAAAAGATAATCCATTTGCTTTAACAATTGATAAACAACCTATAAATCCAGGAACAACAGATTATTCAGTTTGGCAAAGAATAAAAGAAAAAATATTCAAAGCTGCAGTTGATGATGATGGAAATAAAGTAGAAACAAGAGAAGATTTATATACTGGAGATATAGAAGTATTTGTAAATGACTTAGGAAATGTTGCTATAGGTGATAAAATTAAATTTGTTCCTAATTATGATGATAGAGAAACATTATATGGTTCTGAATTATATGAAATATATACAGTTGAAGATATAAATTCAGATAATAAACAAATCTTTTTAGACAGACCATTACAAAGAGATTATAATTATGATGACGCAAATAAAAAAGGATGGTATGTATATAGATATCAAAAAGATTTAACAGATTTATCTAAACATATATTAGATGGTGAACAATATTACCCATATACTTTATTAACATATCCATTAACAGGTGAACATATTGGTGATACTGTAAAAATTGGAGATTATGAAGGTAAAGTTTTAGATGCTGGTGTAAATTATATGAATGGTGGGGATTATGGAAGTCCTGTAAGTTTAGCTGATATGATTTTTGCTTTAAGAACATTAAGTAATAATAATAAAACACCTGTTCAATTATTATTAGATGGTGGTTATACTATAGCAGCTTATGCTCAAGAAATGTTAAGAGTTGCAATGGCTCAAGGTGAAAATAATACACATTGTTATTGGTCAATGGACCCACAAGCAGAAGAAAGTGCAGATGCTTATAATGCAGTTATAGCATATGCTGAAAAACTTATGATAAATACTCATTTAGGTTCATTATTTACAGGATGGGTAAAACAATATGACCCTTACAATAAAGAATATGTATGGACACCACCAAGTACATATGGTGCTATAACACAAAATTATGTACATAGAAATTATACATTATTTACTCCAGCAGCAGGATTAGTAAAAGGAAAAGTTTTAGGATTAGAACTTAAACATCAATTTAGTGATGGTGAATTAGATGGTATAGTTGATGCTAGAATAAATCCTATTGTATATAAAGCAGGTCAAGGTTTAATTATTTGGGGTAATAGAACAATGTATTCTAAACCAAGTCCATTACAATTAAGAAGTGTAGCATTCTTGTTAATGGTTATCAGATATGGTTTAGAAAGTTACTTAAAATATGAATTATTCAACTATAATGATCCAGCAACTTGGAGTAGAATTAAATCAACAATTGATACATTTATGTCACAAGAAATTCAAGCTAATGAAGGTGTATATGCATATAAATGTGTAGTAGCACCAAGTAATTTTGACATAGATAATAGAAGATTACCAATTTTCTTAGGTTTCCAACCTACTATGGATATCAATGAAATTGATGTTACATTAGCAATATTCAATAGAAGTTTAGCAATTACGGTATAATCCGTAATTGACTTTACATTTTTAAATTATAAAGGAAAATTAAATGGCTATAACAAGAAAATTTCAAGAATTTAGAAGTGCCTTAAAAAATCTTCAAACTACTCAAATTTGGATTGTAAAAGTTGAAGGTGGTGGAAAAATAAATGGTGCTCTTAAAGATGCAAAATTAGAATTTAAAGCTGATTCTATTGATGGATGTCCTCCTGCTTCAGAAGAAGAATTAGTTGAAATTGATGTAGGTGGTTTTCATTTTACATATCAAGGAAAAGTAACTAAAAATGGTGAAGTTAGTGTTCACGCATTTGAAGATGTTGATGGTAAAGTTGGTAAATTATATAGAGCTATTAAAAGACTTTATTATAAATCAGGTGCATCAGCGTCATCAGCTAATGCTGCTGAAAATGTTGCTTCAGCTTTATTAAAACCTAGTGATAGATTTAAAGTTACTATTATTTTAGCTGATAATACAGGGAAACCTACAAGACAATGGGTATTTCACGATTGTATTCCAAAAGCAGAACAAGAAGGTGCTTTAGGACAAGAAGGTGAACCTATGAAATATAATTTTACATTTGTATATTCTATGTATGCTGAAGATAATGGAGAAGGTGGAGATTCTTGGTAATATACCAAGAATTTTCTTTCTCTTTCATGAATTTTAATCTACTATTCTACTATAATTTTTCTTAAAAAAGTTTTAATAATCAAATAATTATGATATAATATAAAATATAATTATCCTTTTAAATAAATATAAAAAGGATAAAAATAATGAATTTACCTGAAATAAAATATGGTAATTTAAGTCATTTAAATGGTGATTTTACTATTGGGACAGGAGATAAATTTTTTATTAAAGTTTTAGATGTAGGTAGCAAATGTAGTGTTTCTTTAAAAGATTTTAACATGATAGGTAAAGGTAACCATGCTATTGTTCTTTGTGAAGATGTTACTATAGATGAAGGAAATGTTAATATAGGAAGTATAGATTTTGCTAGTTGGTTTAGTGTTAAATATCCTGCTCAATGGCAAAAACCAGAAGAATTATCTATTACATTTGTAGATTCTGATAAACTTACATTTTATAAAGCTATTCATAAATTAGTTTCAAAAACACCTTTAACTAAATGGAGAGCAATAAATCCTAAAAATTTACACGAATATTCTTTAAAAATAGAAATTCACAGATATGATTTTTTAGGTAAATCTTCATTAGTTAGTAGATTTACTGTATTTCCTGCAGAATTACCCCAATGGGCAGGAAGTTATGGTAATTCAGGAAAAGTTACATATTCTGTAAAATTTATAATAGTAGATTGGGAATTAGGAACATAATTAAATAATCAAAAAGATAGGAGAATAATATGAATATAGAATCTATTGAAAAATCAATAAATATTGGAAAAATTAAAAAAAATATTTTATATAAAAAAATTTCTGGAACTCCAACAATGTATAGGAGTTATCCTAATATTTCAGCTATTTATGTTAGAGGTCTTTATTATGGAGAAGTAGCTGAAATAGCTAAATTGAACAGTGAATATTCTTTAGAAGAAGCTGTAGATATTTATAGAGATGCTATATATTTTGAAGGTGATGATAATTTCAAAATTGAAGATTTAGAATTAGCAGATTTTGTTATTTTATCTTCTGTTAGTAATATATTAACAACAGAAAATTTTGCTTGGCATACTAATTTTAATTGTACAGGTTTTAAAGATAATCCTGAAATACAACAAATAAAAAATGATATTGAAGAAATTAAATCTAAACTTCAAATAATTGAAGATGTAATTCCAGAATTAACAGATAAAGATTTAGAAAAAGCTTTAGAAGATAAAAAGAAAAATTATGAAGAATTAGATGAATTAGAAAAAAAATTAAAAAATTTTGATGGACCAGAAAAAGTTCCTTGTAATTTTCTTATACAAGCACCTATTACAATAGAAGATTTAGCATTTGAAATAGAAGATGAAAATGTTGAAGTTCCTTTGTATATATTATTAGAAGGTAATGAAATAAAATTAGAACCTTTAAAAGTTAAAGATTATATTTTTATAGATGATGAATTAGATAATTTAATTGATCAATTTAATGTAAATGAAGAAGTTATTTTTTTAGCTTTACATATAAAAAATGAAGAATTTTCTTTAGAAGATAAAATAAATATAATAAAATATTCTTCTCCATCTGAAATAGAAAATTTAAAAGAAAGTATTGAAAGATTTAATGTAAATATAAAAGATGTTGAAGTAAAATGTCCTATATGTGGTAAAAAATATATTATAGAAATTGAATTACAAAAATTAAAGGTATATCCCCAATTTTAGTTATAATAATATAACTGATATAGAAGCTAGTTTTTTAGATGTTTTTGGGACTTTTATTCCCCAGGATAGACTTTATTTAGATATTTTAAAAATAATAGAAGCCCATAATAGAAGAATGGAAGAAAAGAAAAAGAAAAAAAGATAAAGGTTATTTTAAATGATAAATTTACAAGTTTTTGAAGATTTTTTAAAAAATAAAGCAGAACCTGCAGTATTTATAGATGTTTCTTATGAAGAAACTTATTATAAACTTATGCATTATTTAAGTAAAAAAATAGAAAAATTTTATGATAATACTTCTGAAGAATTAGAAAACATTGAAAGTTTATCTGAAAAAGGGGAATATTATAAAGGTATTTTAGAATTTATTAAAAAATATATTTATCCTTTATTAAATGGTTCTATTATGCCTATAGACCCTAAATCGTTAAAAGAAATGTTTAATATTGCAGATGAAATGTTTAAAAGAGCTAATTTTTCTGATATAAAAAATTGGATAGAACTAATAGATAAATATGAAGAAGAAATGGCTATTAAATTTAAAACTATTACTGCAAAAAATGAACAAATAAATATAAATAGACAAAAACTTGAAAATTTAAAAAAAGCTCAAAATATAAATAGTGATAAATTAAAAAAAATTATAAATAATACAAATAATAAAATCCAAAATATAAATAATAAATATGCTTTAATAAATGATGAAGATTCTTTAAATAAAAATTATTCAAAAAATAAAGATATTGAAGAAAACAAAGAAAAACAATTAAAATAAGAAAAAAAATTAAAAGAAAACCCTAATGATAAAAAACTTGAAAAAGAATTAGAAACTGTAGAAAAAATACTTAAAAATTTAGAAGATGAAAAGAAAAAATTTATTGAAATAGAATTACAAAAATCTAAAGAAAATGAAGAATATCATAAAAAAAGAATTAAAGAAGAAAAATTAAATGAGAATAATGAATATAATTCTTTAATTTTAGAAAAAAAATTTATTAAATTATTTGATAATGAAATTTCTAAATTAACAAATGAAATAAATAATATAGATACAAAAATAAAAGAATCTGAAGAATCAGGTTCTACTGAAAATATAGAAGCTTTAAAAAAAGAAAAAGAAAATTTAAAAAATATATTAGATAAAAAATTAAACAATTCATTTATAGATGAAGAAATAGATTTTTTAAATTCAGAATTAGAAAAATTTAAAGAATTAGAAAAAGTAAATGAACAATTAGAAAAAATAAATATAAAAAAATTAGAAGCATCAATTCATAAAAAACAAGAAGAATTATTATCTGTTGATATTTCAGAAGAAAGAAAAAAAGAATTAGATGAAGATTTAAAACAATTAAATAATCAATTAAAAATTGCTAATAATTTAAAAAATAAAAAAGAAAATTTAGAAAATGATTTAAATGGAATAACTGAAGAAAGTTTAAAATTCCAAAGAAAAAAATTAGGTTTATTAAAAACTGAAAAAAATCAAATTAAACAAGAATTTGAAATTGTTCAAAAAGAAATTTCAAAATATGAATTATTCCAAAAAGAATTAGATGAAACAATTGAAAAATTAAAAGAAAATCCTAATAATAAAGATTTATTATCAAAAAAAGAATATTTAAATCAAAAAATTCAAAATACTAATATAGAAGATTTAAAAAATAAGAAAAAAGATTTAGAAAATAAAACAAATTATTTTAAAAATATAAAAGATACAAAAAATATAAAAACTAAAAACATTGAAGAAAATATTAAACAATTAGAAGAATTAACTAATGATTTAGTTGAAAAAGAAATTGAAATTCTTAAAATTAAAAAAAGAGAAGAAAAATATGATTTAGAAGAGAAAAAATTAAATCAAGAAAAATTTTTAATGAATAAAGAATTTTTAAAATCAAATAAAGATATCGTAGAAATGATGTCTAAATTTGATTTAGGTGAATTATCTTATAAAACTTTAGAAGAAAATATAAATCAAAGAATAGATAATTTATCTGTAAAAAAAGATAATTTAAATTCTAAAAAAAATGATTTAGAAAAACAATTATTATTAAATCCTAATGATAAAAATTTAAAAAATGAATTAGAATCTATAAATAAAGAAAGAGAAAAATTAAATAAACAATTATCTATATTAAATAATTATATTAAAAAACAAGATAAAATATGGACAAAAGAAGGTTCTAATTCTTTAATAGATAAAAAATTACTACAATCTTTTAATGAAATTTTTAAAAAATCTAATGATAAAAATATTAAAGAGCTTATAGAAGGAATGGAAAAAGCTCTAAAAAATAATGATGGTGAAAAATTAGATGCTATAGTAGAAACATTACAAAAAGATTTAAAAAATAATAAAGAATTAACTGATTTACAAAAAAAGCAACTAAAAGAAGCTATATGGTTAAGAAATAGACAAAAAAAGATTGATGAAGAAAAATTAAAAGAAATGGCAAGTAGAACTAAAGATTCTACTTCTAATAGAAATGATATTTTAGAAAATATCCAAAAAATAGATACTATAGAAAAAGATGAAGATTTAAAAGACGACGAAAATAAAGAAGAAGATTATTGGGAAAAAGCTTTAAAAGATTTAAGAAATAAATCTAAAGAAATAACTACAAAAACAATGGAACCAGTATCAAATGTAGCTTCAAAAACTATAATAAATACTATTGATACTACTAAAGCATTAAAAAATTATGGTTTAAAAAAATTAAATGATACTAAATTATTACAAAATTTAAAAGCTAATACTAATAAAATAACTGATAAATCTAAAGAATATTTATCTAATAAAAACCAAAAATTATTAGGTTTTATTTCAAAATCTTTACCAAAAGAATTAGCTAAAGAAATATCATTTTTACCTTCACCTGAAAATATAGAAAAACAAAATAATAATTTATTAGAAAATAAAAATAATAATTTATTAGAAAATAAAAATAATAAAAATGATGATATAAAAGATGTTGAAGTTATAGAAAATGATTTTATAGATTCTTTATTTAGTAAAGGTAAAGAACAAAATATGTCTTTAAATAAAGCTGAAAATCAACAAATTAAAACAATCCAAAAACCTACAAAAAGTAATTTTTTTACAACAGCTTTATATGATATGGTAAAAATATTAGGACAAAATTTTGCAATAAATAAAGCTATGTTTGAACAAGGTGAAGAACAAAAAAAATTAGAAGAAGCAAAATTTAATCAAGATAAAGATTCAGAAAATATTACAAATAAATTAGATGCAGATGATGACTCAGATGATGGATTAAATTATTATGATATAGATTTTGATAGGGATAAAAATAAAAATAGAAGAAATAGAAGAAGTAGAAGAAGCAAAAGATGGAGAACTAAAAAAGGGAGATGGAGAAATTTTAAAAGAAGAACTAGAGTTAAATTAGGAAGAGGATTAAGATCAGTAAAATCTTTAGGAAGTAGAGGTTTAAATTTAGTAAAAAATTTTGGTAGTAGAGGATTAAATTTAGTTAGAGGATTATCTACTGCTAGTACTGTAGCAGAAGGAGTTGGAACTGCAGAAGCTGTAACTGGTGCAGTAGGGGCTACAGAAGCTGTTGCAGGAGCTGCTGGAGCAGCTGAAGGTGCAGGTGCAGTAGCAGCATTAGCTTCAAACCCAATTGGATGGGCTGTAGCAGGTGGTTTAGCTTTAGGTGCTATAGGATATGGTCTTTATCATTTATCAATTGATGATGATTCTGAAGATATTATGGATAAATTAGAAAAATCAGGTGCAGTTGAACATAATTATTGGGGTAATAGTAAAATTAAAGATTGGTCTCAAGTAGTTTCTTTAAATTCTAAAGAATTAGATGCATTAAAAAGATTTGACGACTGGTCAAAACAAGATAAAAAAACATTAGAAGATTTATCAAAACTTAATGTAGCGGAAAGAAGTTTTATTTTAGAAGGTTTAAAAAATGAAAATATTAGACCTGATGAAAAAGAAGGTGGTTTTACTTTTAATAAAATAGCTTTAGATAGATTAACTAGAACTGATTTTTGGAATAAAGATAAAAAGAACTTTATGAAAATAATGGATAAAGATACAATAAAATTATTAGAAGAATCTAAAAAAGAAGACCAAAATAAAAATGTCCAAACTAATAAAGTTCCTAATAATCAATTAAATAATCAATCTAATAATCAATTAAATAATCATATAGCAGAAGTAAATACTAAACCTACATTGAATACAAAAAAATTAAAAAATAATAATTTAACTAATAAAATAAATAATACAAATATTAAAAATAATTCAAAACCTTTAGATACTTCAAGTTTTTTAAGTAATTTAGGTAATATAGTTTCTATAATAAATCCAATTTCTTCTATAACTAGTATGATTGAAAAAGGAATTGATTCTATTTATCCAAAAAATAAACAAAATTTATCAGAAAATCCAAAAGATGAAAATAATACAAGTAAAAATCCACCAGCTATTGTTTCATCTCCTAATTCAAATACAAATATAACAAATATTTATAATCAAACAGACCCATCTGTTAAATTTATAAGTATGATGATTTAAAAAAAGGAAATTAAATGGCAGGAAGTTTAGGTAATTATGCAACTAAATATACAAAAAGTGGTGGAGACATATGGAATAGTTATGGTTGTATTATTTCAGGTCCTGCAGGGACTCTGAAAGGTTTATTTATAAAAGATATTTCTCTTTCTTCAGGTATGAATGTAGAAACACCTGCTTCTGCAACTATGATTACAGATACTGCTAAAGCTGTTGGTGGAGGTATTTTAGATGGAATAACAAAAACTTTATCTAAATTGCCTGTTGTTGGAAATGCAATTGCAGGAGTTGCACAAAAAATAGGAAATGAATTTTTAAATGGTGCTACAATTGCAGAATCTATAAATTTATATCAAAATGGTGAAGGTAGATTTAATTTATCTGTAGATATGATATGTGTTCCTGGAATGTTTGGATTTGGTGGATATCAAGAATTAGAAAATTTTGCAACTAAAGCAACTTTGCCTAAAAATGTTGGTGGATTTTCAGCACCATATTCTCAATATTTATATAGTCCTATGAAAAGATTAGAACCTGCACCTAATTTAGATGGAGATTTATTTTCTTTAAATATTGTAAATAAAATAATAGTACCTGGTGGATTATATGTAAGAAATGTAACTAGAAATTATTCTCAAGATGTAGATGAAAGAGGAATACCTATTTATTGTCAAGTAACAGTAGAATTAGAATATTATAGACAATTATTTGCAGATGAATTTGCTGGATTTGTCAAAATGTAAGGATTGATTTATGTTAAACAAATTTAATAATATAAAACTTTATTTTAATTTTAATCAAAATATATATGATTTTTTAAGTAATCAATCTTTAATAGATGATATAAAAAATATAAAAAAATTTGAATATGTTAATTCAAAAAATATAGATTTAGATTATATTTCTGAAAAATATTTAGATGATATAAATTTATGGTGGGTTTTAGCTTTATATAATGATATAATTGACCCTTTTACAAAAGATAATAAAGATATAATAAAAGTTCCTAATAGTTTTATTTTAACTAATATTTTAGGAGAACATTTAATTAAAAAAGAATATAAGTAAAAGGAGTAAATATGTCTAGTACTACTATAGGTAATGATGGAGCTGGGAAATTAAAAATAAATATAGATGGAAATGAAATTCATATGGATGAATTTAAAAATATGGTAGTTTATGAAGAATTACATAATATAATTCCTTATGCTGTTTTTGAATTTATAGTATTAGAAGAAAAATTACCTATGTTTATGAAAGTTGATGCTAAAATTGAAGTTAAACTAATTTTCCACGATATATCAAAAAGATTTAAATTTTCTTTAAGAAATTTTAATTTTGAGAGACACGGAAAAGCAAGTTATTTAGTAAATGTAGAAGCTTTATTAGATGCTACAAATTATTATGGAAATGAATTTAAACAAGAACTTTTTAAAGATAAAAAATCATATGAAGTTATGGGTTCTTTAAAAAATATTGAAACTCAAATAGAAACTGACCCAACAGATGATAAACAAGATTGGATTAGAGCTAATACTACAGAAAAACAATTTATGGATTATCTATATCAATATTGTTATAAACCAAATGATATAATTTTATGTGGTTTAAAAGCTGATGGAAAATTAAAAGTTTCAAGTGTAAAAACTATTTTAAAAAAACCTTTTAAAATTTTTACAAATAATATAAATAATGGTGATATATTTTATGCTGATTTAAAATTTAAATCAAAGGCAGATATATTAGATGTTAGATTGTCTCCTTTGAGAAAAGTTAGATGGTTTCAACCACCTACACATAAAATTTTAGAAGGAGACATTTCAGCTAAATCTTTATTTACTGGAAGAGATTATGATGTTTTATATAAATATCACCCATTTCCTTTGATGTTAGATAATATGAACACTCACGAAAATTATTGTTTTACTCAAAAAAATAATATAGTTTTAAGAAATAGATTAGAAAAATATACTGTTACATTAGTTATTCCTCAAGCTAATAAAACATTTAATTTTGAATTATTAGATTTAGTAAAATTAAAAGAAACAACTCTTACTAAAAATAAACCTTCAATTCACATAGAAGGTAAATATATAGTTAAAAAAATAGTATATTATTATAATCAAAGTGGTTTTCAAAAATTAGAAGTAACTTTAATGAGGGATTATTTTGTTAAATAAAAATAAAAGGTATTTTAAATGTTTTTAGATAAACAAGATACTGTTTTAGCTAGATTTTTAAAAAATAATAGATTTCAGGGTACAGTAAAAGATGATGCTGACCCTTTACAAGCAAATAGAATAAGAGTTGCATTAGATAATGTAACTGATGAAATTGATACTCAACATTTACCTTGGTATTATATTGACATGCCACCAACAAGCGGCGCTAATGCTCAAAATGATGTACCTAAAGTAGATAGTAGAGTTATAGTTTATTTTGAAGAAGAAGATATAATGAATGGTAGAGTAGTTAATTCAGTTTCATCTATCCCGCCTGCTTAAAAAGGAGAATAAGTGGAAAAAATTTTTAAAAAATATGGAGAAGAAACATATCATTGGGATTTATATACTAATATATGTGAATATATAAAATTTATGAATTCTTTATTAGATGATATGAATTCTCTAAAAAAAGAAGCTTTATATATTTTTGAAAATAATATAGAACAAGGTTATAATTTTATAAAATCAGGGAGAGATTTATTTAAAGATACTAAATATTGTGATATAAATAGACTCCAAGAACAAATAAAATATGCTTTTGAATATATAAATGATTTTAATAATAATTATATTATTCAAGATGGAAATAATGTTATAAGATATTTATTTATTGTATCAACAATTCAAAAAATGATAAATGCTTATAAAATTGTATATCCTTTTATAGAAAAAAAGAATGAATTAGCAAAAAATTTAGTAAAAAATAAAATATTTACTAAATTTGACCAAAAAGAAACTTTAAAAAATAATTGTTATATACAACCACAAATAATAAGTGAAAATGATAAAGAATATATAAAAAATAATTTAGGTGAAGATTTTTATAATTTATATAATGATTTTACTTATAATAATATGTTTCCTACTCAAAATTTTTTCTTATGGGCTTTAATGCAAGATATAGATGAATTAGTTGACATATTTTTTGAAATATCGTATAATTATAAAAATAATTTTATAAATGATTGTAAAAAATATAATGATTTATATTTATTGTTATTAGAAAATAAAAATATTGATATAGATAATTTTTATAATGAAATATTTTTTACATTTGCTGAAAATTATTACAAAGTTTTAAAAAATACTGATATTTATTCATTATCAGAAGAATTATATAATCAAGAAATATTTTCTGATATAATAAAAGATGCTTTATTTCAAACTTATACTAAAAAAGAAATAGGTTTTACAGGTGTATTAAGTTGTTATGTAGCAGAAGGAATATTTATATTAAATGATAATTTTATTGCATCTGTAGCAAAAGGTTTAATAAAAGACTTAAAAGGTGTGGAATTTGTTCCAAGATTACTTTTGTCTGATTTACAGGATACTTTTTCTAAAGGTATGCTTATAGAAAATATGTTAGATTTATTAGCTAATATGGGATTAGGATATTTTCAAGCATTACTTTTTGAATTTTTGATAAAATCATTTAATAATTTTGATAAAGATTTAAATGATAATATAAAAAAATTTATTTTAGCATTATTATTATTAAACGAAATTTCTAATGATATAAATATGATAAATTTAGATATAAATATTTTATTAAAAAAATATGACTTTGATTCTTTAAATGATTTTATGGATATATTTGTTCAATTTGGTATTAAACTTCCTAGTACATTTAATGAAAATAATTTAATAAATAAAACATTAGGAATTTATAAAACTGATTTAGCAGAAACAATTGATAGTATGATGAATATTATGAAAGAATTAACTAAAAATTCTCCTTTAAGTACTATTGAATTTTTAAATTCTAAATTAGATACAAATACAGGTTTTAATATGAAAGAATCTGAATATGATAAAAGACCTATTAAACCTAGTAATAATTCTAAATCTAAAGATATTTCTAATATGTTAAATAAACCTGTTGATATTAACAAAAAATTATCAAATGCTATTACAAATTTAGCAGAATCTAAATTAGGAGACAAAAATAAAAATTCAATAGATAAAATTAAAAATGTAGTTAATAATAATTTAAATCCTAATATAAATGATTTAAATAAATCAATATTAGAATCTTTATCTAATAATCAACCAACAAATGATAAAACAATAAATGCTATAGTATCTTCTTTAAAAGATGATAATTTTTCTAAAAATTTAGGTTCTAATACTTTGAATAATCTTTTAGAACCTACAAATGATTTAAAAGATTTAACTTTAGATAGTATGAATTCTTTAGGTAGTTTTATAGAATATCAAAATGATATGGTAAATGAATCAAAAGATATTGCTGATGAAGCTAATAAAAATTCAAGACATAAAAATAAATTATTAAGTTTTTTATGTGCTATTCAAAATGATTTAAATGAATATACTAATAAAATTCAAGATTTTAATGATAAAATGAATAAATATATGACTCATTTTAATGATTATATAGAAGGTATAAAAAATAAAATATATGAATTTAATTATAAATTAAATGATTTTATAAATAGATTAAATTATTCTTTAGTTAATTTTGCTAATAAAATAATAAATGATTCATTTTTAAAAGGTCTTTTTGATATTTTAGATGCAATTGCAAATATTTTTTCAGCTGTTATGTGTTTATTAAAAGCATTATTATGTTCTTTATTTACTATAGTTAATTTTTTTACAAAAACTATACCTAATGCTTTAAATCAAATTACACAAAGTGCTTCAAGTATTTTAAGTAGTTTTGATAATTTTATAAATATATCAGTTCAAAATATTAAAGATTTATTTAATTCTGTTGAAACTATGTTTAGTTTACCTTCAGTATGTCCAAAAGATTTAAACCCAAATACTTCAGCATCTTCTTTATTAGGGGATTTAGAAGACATTGCAGAAAATTATTTAAAACAATCTTTAATAGGTATTATAAATGAATCATCTAATTGTAGAGTTCCTCAACCAGATTTAAATTTAAATTTTAATTTATTACCAATAGATATTCATTTACCTTATTTTAGTTTTAATATACCATCAATAACAAGTCATTGTTAAAAAAGGAGAAATATAATGAGTTTATTAGGTAATTGTGATGTAGATTCTAAAATAGATAGATTAAAAAATAATGAACAAAAATTATTAGATAGTTTAAAATCAAAAGCTGAAGAAGCTGCTAGAATAGGAGATTTAAAATTAGCAAATGATTTAAAAGCTCAAGCTTCTTCTGCACAATCTATTATAGATTCTATAATAGCAGCTATTACATCATCTGCTAAAAATGCTAAATCAAATTTAGATAATTTATTAGCTAAATTAAAAGCTATAATAGCTGCAGCTGCAAAAGCTGCTGGTGTTCATTCAGCTAATGCTAAAGCTCATAATGCAGATAAAAAAACATCAGACAAACATAATATGCAAGATGCTAAAAAAGATATAAAATGGACTGCTATGCAACATCCAGATGTTAAATATACAACTTTAGTAAAATTAAATGATGCTAGATATTCAACTAGTGAAAATTATCCAACTTCTAAAGGGTGGATAAATGAAGAAAAAGACTTCGAGAAAAGAAATTTTACTACTGGAGAATGGTGGAGAGTTCATCATACTGGATATTACCAAAAAGTAGATGGTAAAGGAAATTATGAACAAAAAATTCCAGGAACAGAATTATATTATACATTTGGTGATAGAGGTTTTGTATGTGCAGGTAATGAAGATGATTTATATATGAAAAATTTTTATGAACATATAATGCAAGAAAAATTAACAGTAGTTGATGGTAATGTAACTCAAAATTATAACCAAGCTTATTTTAAAAATATTTTATTAGGTGAAGTAAGAACTATTGGAATTGGAAGAGTAACAGGAATAGGTGCTAATGATATTTTAAAAATAGGTGGTAATTTAACTATTGAAGTAGGTGGTAAAATAAATATAAAAGCTGGTGGTCCAATAACAATAAATGGTGCAGTTATAAACTTAAACTGAAAAGTCTTCTTGACTTTTCTTTAAAAAGTTTTATTTTTTAAAAATTCATGATATAATTATATTATAAATTCTTTTCATTTATTATTTTACCAACCAACCTTTAAATACTATAAAAAGGATTTATATTATGATGAATACATATGGAGATTTATCTTATAATACTCCTAAATTTTTTATAAAAGATGCAGATGCAATATATGAAAAATTAGAATTATTATTTAGTTCTTTAAAAGGAGATTGGTTTTTTGATAGAAATTATGATTGTGATATGAGAGAATATTTATTCCAACCTTTGCAACAACATATTGCAGATGAAATAACTTTACAAATATATAGATGTATAAATAAACACATTCCTGAAATAACTCTATTGGGAACAAGTGGTGTTATTTTAAATTATGAAAAAAGACAATATGAAATAAAAATAGATTTTGAAATAAAAGATTTAGGTGTATTTTCATTTTCTCATAATATAAATATAATTCAATAAAGGTTAAAAAATTATGATTATAAATTATGATAGTGTTAATTTTGAGGATATAAAAAATAATTTAAATGAATATATTTCAAAATTAGATAATTATAAAGAAATAAAAGAAAAATTATCAAAATCTACTATGGATTTGTTAATATCTCTTATTGCTGGTTATACATCTTATAATGTATATAAAAATAAACTTTTAAGAGAAGAAACTTATTTACAAAAAGCTAAATTAGATACTTCTATTTTTGAAATAGGTAAAACTTTAGGTTATAGATTTATGAGAGCTAAAGCACCTGAAATTACTATAAAATATTTAGGAAATGAAGATTTATTTTTAAAAGAAGGTGATATTATTGGAAATATCAAAATAAATAATAAAATTTATGATATATTTTATTTTGATTATCCTAGAAAATTAAAATATAATGATTTAGTTAATTTTAAAATAGGATTTTATAAAGAATTAGAATATATTGTAGGTGCAGAAAAATTCAATACTGTTAATTTAATTCCAGAAAATGGAAGAAGTATAGATAATAATAATATAAGATTATATGCAGATGGATATTTTAAAACAAATTCAATAGTATTTGAAGATTTTTTACTTAATAATAAGATGATAAATTGGTCTAATACTAATACTGAAGCTATAATTTATATAAGTGATAAAACTAATAATTATGGAGATTGTTCAGTAGAAAAATTAAATATAAAATATGTTGAAACTGATGGACAAGTAGAAACAATAGATCACAAAAATATTAAATTTTCTAAACCTGATTTTTATTTTTATGATATTTATTTTTATGGTTTAAATGAAGATGATATAAATAAAATAAAAAATTATGCACCAATTTTAAGAAATACTAAAGGTAGAGCTGTAACTTTAAATGATTATAAATATTATATTATGAATACAAATTTATTAGAAGATGTATATTTAGAACCTGAACAAAGCGTTCCAGCAACTTGGAAGATAGATTTTGATGATTTTTTAGAAACATTTACAATTTTAATAGAAGGTTCTTTAATTACATTAAAAAGAAATTTAGGTGAAGATAATAATTCATTTAAAGAAAGAATATATACAGCTCTGATAGATAACCTTTTAATAACTCCTAGTATTATAAATTTACCTGATGGTAATAAAGATTTAATATTAGAACAAAAATATCTTGAAAGAGAAATAAATATTTCTAGCACAGATGATAATATAAAAATAGAAGTAATAAACAATTATTTAAGAGCTCAAAGTTGTGTTTTAAATGTATATTATGTTAAAAAAGGTAATAAAACTATTAGAGATAATTTAACAACTTCTGAATTATTATATTTAGATAGTTATATAAAAAATTATGCTATTGTAGGTATAAAAGTAGCATATATACCTTCTATTCCAAAATTAACAGCTCTATCATTAGGAATAAAACTAATAGATAATAAATTTCAAGAAGAAGTTTATAATTATATTAAAGAAATATTAAAAGAATATGAATATAAACTTAATACTAATTTTGAAGTAAATAGAATAATATCTCAATTGACTAAGTATAAAACTTGGGATAATGGGATTGAAATATATCCTGTTCAATATGTAAAAAATACAGGAGATGAAGAAGTTATAAATTCACAAAAATATGAATATTTAGTTTTTTATGGATTAGATATTGTATTCGAATAAGGAAAAATAAATGAATTGGAAAGATTTTTTTAATTCTCAAAAAACATCTACAAAAAATTTTAAATCTCCTAGTTTTTTAACTAAACAAAAAAATATTTCTAAAATTTTTGAATATTATGGAGGACCTATAATATTTGAAAAACAAAGTAATAGTTATTTAATGAAATATGGAGAATATAATAATAAATATAGAGATATAAATATTGGAAGTTATGTCTCTTTGAGTGTACAAAAAATAAAATATAAAAATACAAAAATTACAATAAATATAAATAATGATTCATATGAATTTAAATTTAGAGATATTATTTTAATTTATTTTACAGAAGAATCTATATATATTTTTAAAAATTATAATATAATATCTGTATATAGTTTAGTAGAAAATTTTAATATAACTTTTAATCAATATGCTGAATATGAATTAGATTATAAAAAAGAATATTTAGAAATAGTTAATACAAATGTTTTTTCTTTTACGGAAAGTTTATTAAAAAAAGTATCGGAAGATTTAAGTGAAAAATTTGATATTTATGAAAATGATATTTTATTTATAAAATATATATTAGGTCATAAACCTGAAGAAATTGAAAAATATGTATCATTAGAAAAAATAGAAGAATTAAATGCTTATTATGATTTTAAAGGCACTTATAAAGATTTAGATTTTATTAAAAAATTAAATTTATTTAATAAATTAGAATTTAATGATGAAAATTCTTCATATTTAAATTTTTTAAATTATGTATTTAATATTGATATAGAAAAAATGGAAAAAGAATATGAAATATTTTTAAGAAATGAAAATCTTTGGAATAAATATAAAGATACATTTAAATGTATTTATACAGGAAAAGGTAATTTTTCTTTAGAATATTTAGAAAATATTTCTTTAGGAGATTGTTCTTATAATAAAGAAAATGTTAGAGGTATATATTTTGTTGATGATATTTATGATAATAAAATAATTTTTAGACAAGATATAAAATTATTGGGTGATATTGTTGATAGAAAAATAGAAATTATTAAAGAAGTAAAAGATTATATTGAAGTTTTAAAAGAAATAAAAGGTCAAGATTTTGAACAAAATGATTTAGCTATAGATAATAATGCTAATATTAAAATTTCTAATACTGAAGCTTTTAAGATTCCTGGAGAAGAAATAAATTTTAAAGGAGTTTCTCTAGAAGGTAATATTAAAGAATGTTATTTAGATTATAGAATAAAAATAAATATAGATAATTTAGAAGAAATTTATAAATTTAATGAACATATAAATTCTTATAAACAAATATTATTAGAGAGAATGCCATTTTATTTAAAAGTTTATTTTGAAGAATTAGTTTTAAATTCTAATACTATATATGAGTTAAGTAACATAGATGAAAATAATGAAATAGATATTGAATTATCAAATATAGATATTTTTGAGCCTTTTGAAGGTAAAAATAAATTTGAATTTGATATTGATTTAAATGTTGTAGAAACATTTGATGATAATACTATTGATGAAAAATTAGAAATTTATTCTCAAGGTTCTAAATCTCCTTATGGTTTTAAAATTATGGGTTCAGGTATTGTTAAAGAAAAAGATAATTTAATAACTAAAGGATTTGTACAAAATAATGAAAAAATTTTAATAAATGGTTCTAATAAAGAAGATGTTATAAAATTAAATAATATTAAAATAGCTAAAAGATGTATAACAAAAGATAATGATAAATTAGTTGATGTTTTAGTAACATTTGATAAAGCAATTTCTCAAAAACATTTAAATGGAAATATTGCTAAATGTAGATTTGCTATGTATAATGACAAATATAAAAATAGAGTTATTTATCATAAAATGTTTAATCATTTTGAATATATAGAAAATACATCATTAAAAGATGAAAATATAAATGAATTATATGTTTTAAATAACCCTTGGTTACCTGCTGGTAATTATTCACATTATGGTAAATGGACTAGAAATACAGGAAAATTTAAAATTTATGGACCATCTATTATTCATAATAATGAACCAAAATCTCTAAATATTAAAGAATTATATTTAGTTGGTAAAGGTGATAAAGAATATATTTTAAGAGATTATTTTAATAAAGATTATCAATTATCAAAAATTTTTAAAATTATAGGTGATTATGTTGTTTTAAATTTAAAAAGATTTAAATTAGATATAAGAGAAGTCAAAAATAATAATTTTTTAATTAGAGAAGCTTGGTTTGAAAAATATGAACATATAAATAATATAGATAATTTAATAAAAATAGGTGGAAAATTTGTTTATAAAGATAATAGACCTTATATATTAGATTTAAGTAAAATTAAAAATTATATTGTATTAGAAAGATTTTTCCCTGATGATGAAAAAATTTAATAAAAAAATTAAATAATTTTAAAATAAAGGTTTGAGGTAATGAATTTAAGAGATAATTATGATACAAGAGAACACCTAATGGGTATATTAAAAGCTGAAATTATAAAAGATGATGGAAGCGCCGAAACTTTATTTGAAGATAAAAATCAAATAGTTGTAGATAGTGGTTATCTTATTAGACAATTTTTAGTTAATGATGAAAATACTAAAGGTATAAAATATATTGCTTTTGGTGATATGAATTTAACTGAAAAAGACGATACTAAAAATATTAGACCTGCTACTTGTAATGATTATAAATTAGATAATGAAGTTTTTAGAAAAGAAGTAACTTATGATTTAATTGAAGATGATTATGGGTATGGTGTAGTTTTTAGTGTTATTTTAGAAAAAGATGAATGTAATGGTTCTACTGGAGAACAACTTATAACAGAATATGCTCTTTTAAGTGAATCTATTTATGGTAATACTGCTCCTGAAGAAAAACAAGGCAAAAATATTATGTTTTCAAGAAAAACAAGAGCTGCTATTTATAAAGATTATGAAATGAAATTAAAATTTAGTTGGACAATTTACTTTAAAAAAGTTTGTGAATAAAAAAGGATAATGGAATGGCAAATTACATAACATACACTACAAATAATATGTTTTTGTGGTATGAGGGAAATGACCCAGATAGAGCTACAGATTTTAATGGTGTAAATTTAAATTTACCTTTAAGACAATTAGCTGATAATGATTTAATTTTAGATGATAAAATTTATAAAATTTTAGATGGAGAAGAAAAATTTTCTAAATTAAGTACAGATGAAATTGATCTTAAAAAAATTATTATTTCTAGTGAAAATGATAAAACAATAAATTTAAATGATTCAGATAATAAAAATACAATTACTTTAAAAACTTATAAAGTAAATACTAATAATTTAAATGTAAATGGTGTTAATTTAAATTATACTACAGACGACATGTCTTTAGAAGATGATGATGGTAATTTAAAAAATTTAAAAATAAATACATTAAAAACTAATTATATAGAATTTAATGAATTATCTTCAAAAGTTAGTGTAGTTCAAGATAGTAATGCTAAAGCAGATTATTTAGATTTTAAAGCAGAAGATGATTATAGTAAATCTTTTATAAGAACAGGTTCATTTTATGCTTTAAATTCATATATAAATTTTGGTTCTAAAGATTTACAAGATGCTATAGTATATGATGATGATAATTCTGGAGATACACCTAATACATATTTATTTTATGCTGATGGTAAAGTTGAAAAAAGTGCTATTTTAGCTGGAAATGTTAGAACAACTGGTGCCGATGTAGCAGAATTTTATGAAAGTGATAAAAATTATGAACCAGGAACTGTTTTAGAAATTTCAAAAGAAGAAAATATCGAATGTACTATTTATAATGGTGGTAAAGTTTTTGGAGTAGTTTCTGAAACACCAGGTCATATTTTAGGTGAAAATAATAATTTTAAAAATCCTATATTAGTTGCTTTAAAAGGTAGAGTTAAAGTAAAAATAAATGGTTCTGCTAATAAAGGTGATTATATTATTGCAGATAAAAATGGTAAATGTATTGCTAAAAATGATATTACAACTTTAAAAGATTATAAAAAATTAGTAGGTATAGCTTTAACATCTGGAACTGATGAAGTTATTATAAAAATGTAAAAAGGATTTTAAATGGGAATAAATGAAAGATTTAGCGCACCTAATGTTAAAAATGGTGGTGGTGAAGTTCAAACTGATGAACTAAAAACTTCAAGTGGTAATACTTATGAAATAGATTCTATTTTACCACTTGTTCAAAAAATGAATGATTTATTTTCTGAAGATGATTTATCTAAAATTATTGTGACTGATAAAAATGGAAATCTTTATGATAAAGATGGAAAAGAAATTTTAGATATTCAAAATCTTAATAAAAACGTTCAAGATTATATAAATATATACGCTCAAGGTAATCAACTTTATGTGAAAGATAAAGATGGTAATTTACAAGAAATTATTATTTCTAATATGGTAAAATATAGAATTTCAGATGGTCATATCCAAGCTATAAATACTAATGGAGAAGTATTACAAGATTTTACTGCTACAAATGAACATTTAGCTAATATAGATGGACAAATTGCAGGATTAAAAGCTGCAGCAGCTGCTAGTGTATATTATAAAGAAGATAAAGATGATAATGGAAATGTAACTGATAAATATTTTACTGATACTGATGGAACTAAAGTATTTGATATAACAGATAATGATAATAAAATTTCTGAAAATAAAAATTCTATAGATAGTAATAGAATTGATATAAATACAAATAAAAATAATATTTCTAAAAATGCATCTAATATTTCTGATAATAAAAATTCTATAGATGATTTAAAATCTGAAGTTGCTAAAAAAGGTGATGATAAAGTTATATATGATAAAGACAAAGATAAAGTAACTGATTATACTATTTCTCAAAATTATACTGATAAAAATGGTAATGAAAAAACTAAAACATATAGTATTTATACTATGTATAATGATATAGATAATAATAAAAACAATATAAGTAATTTACAAGATACAAGAGTTATAACTGATTATAAAAAAGATAGTTCAGGTAAAGTTACTGTAAATAAATTATTAGATAATGATAATAATCTTCTTTTTGATATTTTAGATAATAATAAAAAAGTTGATTCTAAAAATGAACATAAAATAACTACTGATGAAAATGGTAAAGTAACTGAAGATAAAATAGTTGATAAAAATGGTAAAACTATTTTTGATATTTTAGATAATCAAAACCAATTAGATTCTAAAAATACATATGATGAAAATAATAATACTATTACTAAAACTGATGGAACAGTTATTTTTGATATTGATGCTAATACTAAAGAATTAAATAAAAAAACAGAATATGATGTTGATAATAAATATATAACTGACTCAGCTGGAAATCTTTTAATTGATTTAAACAAAAAAGTAGATTATGATAGTGGTAATAAAACTATAAATGATAAAGATAATAATGTTTTAATAAATTTATCTAAAAAAGTAGAATATGATTCTTCAAATAATGATATTGTAGATGCTGATAATAATGTTTTAATAGATTTAGATAAAAAAGTTGAATTTAAAACAAGTACATCTATTAGTGATGGAACAAATACTATAGAAACTAAAAATTATGCAGAAAGAATTAGTGCAGAAGTAAAAGTTTATTCAGATAGTAATGGAAATAAAAAAGCTGAATTAGTAAAAGAATTTTCATCATATGGTGTAAGTATTGATTATGTTGATGATAGTAAATTTAAAATTTCTGATTTTTCTAATTTAAAAAGAACTAATTTAGGTTTAATTTCTCAACTAAAATCTATTTTGGGTGTTACTCATATTGAAAATATTGAATATAATAGTGATGGTCATATAGTATCATTTACAGTAGCTGCTTATAAATTAGATGGTTCTCAAATTGTTTTAGATGATAATACTACAGAAATAAGTTTCTTTGTTGATATTTTAAGATAAGGAGGTTAATATGGCTCTTCCTTATCCTATTCTTAATAAATTTTATGAAGGTAAAGACGAATATCTTAGAACTCCTTTTACATCAGCTTTTATGAATACTATTATAAAACAAGTTGAAGATAATGATTATAATTTAGATACAAGAATATCAACTATTGAAAAAAATTTTAATGAAGATACTTTTAATGTTAGTAAATTAAACACAAATGAACTTACATCTAAGATATCTAAAATATCATCTTTATCTAATGATGATTTAACATCTAAAAATATAAATTCTGATAATATTTCTTCTAAAAATTTAAAAGTTGATACATCAGTTATAAATAATATAATAAATGAAAATATAAAATCTTCTAATTTAGCTATTACAGTAGGTTCTGCTGAAAAATTTGTTGTAAATGAATTTTATACAGAACATTTTAAAATTTCTAATAATTATGTTTTAAATCCTTCAACTATAGATTTTTATACAAATAAAGAAAGTATTATTTTTCACGGAAAAGAAAACACTGAAACAGGGATATCTTTTCAAAATGAAGTAAATAATTTATCTAATAAAATGGATATAAAAACATCTAATAAAGATTCTAAAACTACAGCTGAAATAAGTTTTATTTCAGAAAATAAAAATGATGAATTTATAATAAAAACAAATGTTAATTTTACATTAGATACTAAAAATTTAAATGTAAATAATATAAATCCTTTAAATGAAAATACAAATATAGGAAGTTTAGAAAAACCTTTTCAAAAATTATATGCTAAAGAAATTTATGGTAGTTTTTATAGTATTTCTCAAGCTGATATTGCAGAATTATATGAAACTAGTGATTTTTTTGAACCTGGAACTATTGTTCAAATAGGTAAAGAATTTGAAGGTGAAATAGCTGATGGAACTAGACCTGTATTAGGTGTAGTAACTAATGTCTATGGATATCTTTTAAATAAAGAATTAGAAAATAAAACTATTACATCTCCTATAGCTTTAAAAGGTAGAATACCAGTAAAATTATCTAATAAAGGTAAAAGGGGTGATAAAGTAATAGTAGATAAAAATAATCCAGGTTATGGAAAATGTATAGATTTTAATATTATTTCAAATGATAATGAATTTGTAGGATATTTAATAGACCCTGAATTAAATATTATAAAAGTTTAATTCATAAAAGGTCTAAAATATGTATAATGAATTAAAATGGTCTGAAATAAACTATCCATTTTGGTATGATAAATCTGATATTTCTAAATATGATTTTCTAACAACTGAAAATTATAAAGAAAAATTTAATATGTTGTTAGAAAATGATGAAATATTATGTGAAAATTTTAAAATATTAGATAAAAAATTTGAAGATGCAGAAAAAGATAGAATTACATTTGATTATATTATTGAAAAAACTGAAAATATTATTTACCAAGAAATAAATGATATTTTAAATTATTTTCAATTTTTTGATTTTTATAAAAATCAAAGTGGTAAATGTTATATAAATTTAGCACCAACAATAAAACAAATATTAGAATATCAAGAAAATGATACTATAATATATGTTCAAAATTCTGATGGTCAAATAATAGGATTTTTAGATAATAATGGGAATATTTTACCTTTATCTGAATTAGGAAATGTTGATACTCAAACTATTTCTTCTCAATTAAGTACTGGTAATGCTATTATAATTTCAGAAAATCAAGCACATTCAGTAGAAAAAGATTTCTGTACAGGAGAAGTAGTTTTAGAAGGACAAGAATATGAGTTTTGTTAGAAAATTTGAAAAAACAATTGATGTTTTTAAATTTTATGAGGGTAAAAATAATAAACAATTTACTTTAAATGCTTATGTTTTAAATAAACAATTAAAAAATTTAATAGAAAATGATAAAATAGTTTATAATAATATTTTATATTTAGATTATCTTTTATCTATTTCTGATGAATTAAAACCTAAAAAAGAAATAGATGAAATTTATAATGAATATCTTAATATAAGACACTCAAAAACTTTTGAAAGTTTATTTAAAGATTATGGATATATTAAAAAATGGGAAAACTTTAAGGAGAAATAATGACTATAGATGATATATATACAAAATTAGATGAACTTAGTAAAAAATTAGATGATTTATCTTTGATAGATTATGAATCTAAAAATTTAAAAAATGTAGGTAATGTTGTTGTTGATAATGATGGAAACCCTCTATCAGTTAATTATGCTAAAAATTCTTCTTTATTAAGTGGAAAAACATATGATGAATTTTTAGCTGAAATGAAAGATTATTTTAAACCTGTAATAGAATCTATTAAAAAAGACATAAAAGAACAAAATGATAAAAAACCTTTAAGCGCTTCTTATATAAAAGAATGGACAGATATTCCTAATTTAGATATTTCAAAAGATTTATATATTGGTGCTATAGATAGTTTAGATTTTGAACCAAGTTATATTGAAGTTTTAGTAAAAGTAGATGAATGTATTGATAAAAACGGCGGTAGCAATAAAAGTTTAACACAAATACCACCTATAGGTATTTCAATAGATGGATTACCATTTTCAGAAAATATAAATAATTTAAAAAATTATTCAGGCTGGTGGATAGAAGATAACCAAGTTAAAATATACTTAAAAAAAGCAAATTTTCCTCAATGGATAGGTAAATGTGCTAAAATGAAATTTAAAATTATAGCTTGGAGATAATATGAGTTACATTTTAATAGACGAAGAAAAATTAAATTTAAGTGAAAAATTATTAGATGTATTAGGTAAAGTAGAAAATATAAAATTAAAAATTTATAATGAATTAGAAAAAAGATATCAATTTAATTTACATAAAACTATTGATAATCATATTACTAGTTTTAATGGTAAAGAATTATTTTTTTATGAAAGTTTAAATACAGATAATTTTTATTTTAGACCACAATATGTTATAAGAAGAGAAGTTTATAATTTACTTCAAAATTATATTAAAGAAAATGTTATTTTAACACCAGCATCTATAACATTAACTTATAAAAAAGATAAAGATTTAAAACCTTATAATTCTATATCTATTTATGATAAAATAGAATTAAATGGGAGAACTGACCATATTAAAGTAGTAGCTAAATTTGATAATATAATTGTTAATATACCACCATTAGGTGCTTCAATTGATGGATTACCTTTTTTTGAAGATAAAATCCCAGATGAAGCTAATACAAGCGGATGGTGGATTGAAGGTAATTCAGTTAAATTTTTTGTAAATACATTTGCTAATAAAGAAGTTAAAATGGTAAAAATAATAGTTTATTATGAACTATATTAAAGGAAAATAAATGGTTGAAAAATATGATAAAGTCATTAAAAATATTCCAGTAAAAGATGTAGAATTGAATAAATTATGGATATATGAAGGTTCAGATAGTTTTGAATTTACTCCTTTTGCCGGTAAATATTTTAATAAAGCACCTAAAGCTATTGCTTTAAATATGGATTATCTTAGAATAGTAACTCAAATTAACAAAAGTATATTAGGAATTTTTGAAGGTAATTATGAAATATATAATCCAACTAAATTATATTCAATTGGTGATGTTGTTTTAAAAGATAAAACATTTTATGTATCTTTAATAAATGACAATAATGGATATTTAGAGGATATTTCATATTGGTATAAATATGAATTTAATCCTTCAAATTTTCTTTTTGTACAAGATGAATCTACTGGAGAATTATATAAAATAACTATCAACAATGGAGTTATAACTCCTATAAAGGTATAATATGTCTTTAATTTGTAAATTACCTTATCCTAAAATTGAAGAAATAGTAATAAATAAATTTACTATTTCTGGAAAATTATTAAATACTGTTCCTTTAAAAATGCTTTCAAATGATAAATCTATAAATAATAATTTAAGTATTTTATATGATGAATTGAAAGAATTAGAAGGTACTAATGTTAATGGTATTTTAGAACATTCTGAATTATTAAAAGAAAAAATTTATAATTTAAAAAATTTATTTTTAGAAATAGAAAATAAACAAATTGAATTTTTAAAAAGAAATGATTGTAATATTCCTTTATGTGATTTATTTATAGATTATAATGATACAAATTGTAATTGTGATATATATGCTCAATTTGATAATGTACATTTAAGATATGCTGATGATGAATTAAATACATCTAATTGTGGGTGTCCAGTTGATTATGAAGATTGTAAAGATTGTTAAATCTTATATTTTTGATATTTTTTAAATACTTATAAAGAATAAAAATTAAAAAAGGATATTTTATGGCTTATGATTTAAGCAATGATTTAATAGTATTGCAACCTGTTGATTATTCAAAAGGTATTTTAGGTACTGTTAAACAAATAAATGATCAAATTGAAGAAATAGTTTCTAAACATAATGGTTTAGATAAAGATACTCAAGATGCTTTAAATGATTTACAATCTCAAATAGATCAAATTTCTGGTGGAGATTTAGATGATGTAAAAGCAAAAATTGAAGCTCTTAAAGAATTATTAGGTGAAGGTGATACTGAAAATAAATTTTTAGATGTTATAGATTTAGTAAATAGACTAATAGATGTTGTAAATGCTGCAACAAAAAATGATGTTCATAATTTTTTATTTAATTCAGATACAGGTGAAGTTATTATAGATTTAAGTGCTTATGGATTTAAATCTCCAACAGATTATGAAATTATGGTTTCTATGAATGGTGATTTTATGGCACCAGTAACATTACAAGTAGCAAAAGTTGATGAAAAAACAGCTAAAACTATTGCAAGAGATTTAAGACATTTTGCTGAATATAATGTAAAATATACAGATGGTGGAACTAAAGCAGATGATGGTAGTTATCCTAATGCATTCCCATTTTCAATTTTAGTAAGTTACAAAAAAGTTGAAATAGATAAAAAAGCACCAAGAGAACCTGTAAAAAATGATAATACTTCTAATTAAAAATAGAGGATTTTAAAATCCTCTTTTAAGAATATAAAAGTATTTTTAAAAGTGGATATTTATATCCACTAAAATAAATTATTTATGGAGGTCTTACAAATGGCTACTACAACAAATTACACAACTCAAGAAGAATTATTAAAAGCTATCAGTGAAAAATTAGGAGAAGCTACAGCTTCATTAGTAAAAGCAGAATTAGCTGATCTTAATAACAAAATTGATGGTATTGCTAAATTAGATGGAGAAGAAATTGCTTCATTAGTTGACAAAATCAATACTATTAGTAAAGTTTTAGATGGTGATGAAGATGGTGAATTTAGTGTTCAAAATATTATAAAAATTATCACTGATAATCAAAATGCTGTTAAAACTCTTCAAGATGCATTAAATGCAGCTCAAGGGCAAATTAAAGGATTAGATTCTAAAATTGCTGATGTAACAAAATCTGTAGGTGATGTTTCTACAAAAATAGATGGAGTTAATAATGATTTAACAGCTAAAATTGGTGATGTTGCTAAACAAGCTTCAACTTTAGAAGATACATTAAAAACAGCTCAAACTGAAATAGAAGCAGTTAAAAATAGTATTCCAAAAATTGATGATTCAGCTGCAGATGCAAATAAATTATTTTCTTCAGCTAAAATTCAAGCAATTGCTGATGATTTAAAAACTCAAATTGCTAATAAAACTCAAATTGATGATTCAGTAACAGCAGCTACAACAACTTTTTCAAGTACAAAAATTGAAAGTTTATTAAATAACATTCAAGATGTAGCTAATAAAGCTATTGAACAAGCAAAAACTGATGCTATAAATAAAGCATTAGAAGATGCTCAAGCTGAAATTCAAAAAACAGTTTCATCTCAACTTACTGTAGATGTTAATTCTATTTTTGAATCTTTCGAAAATGGATGGAATAAAGTTATGAGTAGTGATACAAATAGTACTTCTACTACAACTACTTCTAATACATCTAGTAAAGGAGATGCAGCAACTCTTTAAGAGTTTGCTCTTTTCCTTTTATTTTTTAAATTTATTTTTTTAAATTAAATAATTTTAAAAAGTAAAAGGTATATAAAATGGCTTTACCATTAAAAAGATTAGATGTATTGATAAGAGGAAATTCAAATATATCTGAAGATGATGCTATTGCATGGTGCAAAAAATGGGCAAATGAAAGACAAAATTCTGATGATAATTTAGACAAAGATGGAAATCAAAAAGAAGCTTTTTATATTGATTTATTTGATAGTAGAAATTCAAATTCTTTTAAAGTTTTTTCTGATGTTGCTACAAATGAAAGAGAAATAAAAAATACTTACACAACTTCTACAGGAGAAGAAATAGAAGGTGTTATTACAGTTTTTGTAAAAAAAAATTTAATAAATGAAATTGTAACTATGGTAAAAAATACTAGTTCTAGAATAGTAAATATAGAAAATATTCAAGAAAATCCTTATATTTATGATGGAGAATATAAATTTATTGTAGCTGAAACTGATAATGAAATAGCTGAATTAAGAGTTGATGGTAATAAAATATACATTTATGATGCTAGTGCTTTTGCTGAAGAAAAACAATTATTAGATTTACAAAAACACCCAACATCTTTAAGACTTATGATTTTAAAATAAAAAAAGGTATATTATGAGTATTAAAACAGACTTTTTGAAGGATTGTATGACAGGTAATACTATTACAGTCCAAGAAATAATAAATATGAAAAATCAGATAAATTCTAATAATAGTAGTACTTCTCTTATATCTGATTTACAAGATAAAATTGATAAAATTAAAACAGACGTTCAATCTCTTTTAGAACAAAAAGAAGAAGAAATTTTAGATGAAGTAGATGCTAAAATTAGTGTTTTAAATAAAAAATTAGAAATTTTAGAAGCAAAATATGCTGAAATTTATAATAAAGTAATTCAATTTAAATATTTAAAAGCTATAAAATTTACAAGAAATGCAAATAACGACATAACAAGAATAGATTATGAAAATGGTTATTTTATAACTGTAGATTATATAAATTTTGCTGAAGGTGAAGAATATCTTAATTTTTTCCCATCAAAAATAAATTATTATGACAATAATGAAAGATTATTAGCACAAGAAGAAATTAGATTATCAAATGATAGTATTTCATTTTTATCTAATAGTAATTTTTAAGGATTATAAATGAGAGATTTTATTTTAATAGATTTTTTAATTGAAAAAGTAAAAAAACTTTTTACATTATTAGAAACTCATAATCACGATGATAAATATTATACAAAAGAAGAAATAGATGCTAATCTAAATATGAATATGAACCCTTCAAAAATATCTTATGATTTTAAAATTAAAGAAGGAAATAATGCAATTATGGGAGGACCTGTAGAAATAGAAGCAGGTAAAGTTTTAGAAATACCTAAAGGTAGTGTGTTAACTATTTTATAAATTAAAATTTAAATAATTAAAAAGCTAAACTTTTGAAAAAGGAAAAAGAATTATGTATGGAACAATAAAAGCAGATAGTATTATATTTGGAAATAATCAGGTTCTAAATGTAGCTGATATTCTTACTAAACTTAGTTTAAATGATTATATCAATACAATAAATGTAAATGCTACAAGAATAAATGATTTAAATGCTATTCTTACTACTCTTAGTGAAAATGCAGTTACTAAAGCAGATTTAGCAGACAAATTAAGTTTAAAAGCAAATACTTCAGATGTATATAATAAAACAGATATAGATAGATTATTATTAGCAAAAGTTGATACTACTTTACTTTCAAGTAAATTAGATTTATATGATCAAAAATTAGAAAAAATTATAACTGATTATGATGGTAAATTAGCTACAAAAGCTTGTATAGATAATGTATATACTAAATCAGATATTGATGGAAGATTAGCAACTAAAGTTGGTGTTGAATCTTTTAAAAATGCTGTAGATACATTAAAAAGTGACATTGAAGGTAAATTAAACCTTAAAGCAGATGCTAATAATGTTTATACAAAAGCTGATGTTGATGGAAAATTATCTCAAAAAGTTGATGAAGATAAAATAGAAGGTATTGTAAAAAATTTAGAGACAGACATAAATGGTAAATTAAATCTTAAAGCTAATGCAGATAATGTTTATACTATATCAGCAATTGATGGTATTTTATCTAAAAAAGCAGATATTGAAACTCTTAATAATAAATCAGATTTATTACAAAAATCAATTTCAGATGTTCAAAATAAATTAGACATTGAAATCAATAGAGCAATAGATAAAGATAATGAATTTACTGGAGCAATAAGTGAAATCAATAATTGTTTAGAAAATGCTAAACAAAATATATCTACATTAGATTCAAGAACAGAAGCTATTGTTAATAATGTAAAAGACCACGAAGATAGATTAGATAGTATTGATGTTTTTAATAAAGATGTAGATACTAGATTAAATACTTTATCAAATAATACTCAAAATGTTGATAGAAATTTAGAAATAGTTAAAACAGATTTAAATAATAAAATTTCTAATTTAACTGATAGAGAAACTAAAATTGAAAGTGAATTATCTAATTTTAAAACAGATGCTAATACTAGATTTGTTACAGTTGAAACTAAAACTGCTGATTTAGAAAGAAATGTAGGTGATTTTAAAACTGCATATGAAGCAAATAGAGAAAAAGTTGAAGAAACTTTAGATTCTATCAAATCTGTTAATTTAAAACAAAATGGTAGAATGGATATTATTGAAAATAATCTTGATAATGAAGTTAAAAGATCTATTGAAAAAGATACAGAATTAGAAACAACTTTAAAAGATACTAATGATAAATTAGAAAATGAAATAAATAGAGCTACAGCTAAAGATACAGAATTAGTAAATAATTTAAATGTTACTAATGAAAAATTAGAAAGTGAAATTAAAAGATCTATTGATAAAGATAATTCATTAGAAAGTTCAATTAGTGAAATTGAAAATAAAGTTAATAATGAAATAAATAGAGCTACAGATAAAGATGCTGATTTACAAAATCAAATTGATATAAATAAAGAAAAATTAGAAAGTGAAATTCAAAGAGCTTCTAATAAAGAAAATGAAATTGAAACTTCATTAAAAGATACTCAAGAAAAATTAGAAGGTGAAATTCAAAGAGCTGTTTCTAAAGATACAGAATTAGTAAATAATTTAAATGTTACTAATGAAAAATTAGAAAGTGAAATTAAAAGATCTATTGATAAAGATAATCAATTAGATAGTTTATTATCTGAAACTATCAAAGATCTAGATAATGAAAAAAATAGAGCTATTGATAAAGATACTGATTTACAAAATCAAATAAATGGAAATAAAGAAAAATTAGAAAGCGAAATTTCTAGAAGTGTTAATAAAGATAATCAATTAGAAAGTTTAATATCTGAAACTATTAAAGATTTAGATAATGAAAAAAATAGAAGTATTTCTAAAGATACTGATTTACAAAACCAAATTGACATAAATAAAGAAAAATTACAAGGTGAAATCAATAGAGCTATTGATAAAGACAATCAATTGGATAGTTTAATTTCTGAAACAATTAAAGATTTAGATAATGAAAAAAATAGAGCTTTATCAGAAGAAGAAAAATTAAGAAATGATATTACATTAGTTTCTCAAGATTTAGATAATGAAAAAAATAGAGCTATTGATAAAGATAACTATTTAGAATCAAAAATTTCAGATGAAATTATAAGAGCTAAAGATATTGAAAAAGAACTATCAAATAAAATTGATAATGAAGTTAATAGAGCAACTTTAAAAGATAGTGAATTAGAACAAGATATTAAAGCTACTAACGATAAATTAACAAATGAAATTCAAAGAGCTATAGATAAAGACAATTATTTAGAATCAACTTTATCTGAAACAATTAAAGATTTAGATAATGAAAAAAATAGAGCTATTGATAAAGATACTGATTTACAAAATCAAATTGATATTACAAATAAAAAATTAGATAGTGAAATCCAAAGAGCTGTTGATACTGATACAGAACTAGGATATAAAATTGATGATTTAAATGATAGAATTAAACAAGAAACTATTAGAGCAGTTGATGCAGATAGAGCCTTAGATTCTAAAATAGACGATGAAATCAATAGAGCTAAAAATAATGAAAATATATTAAATGAAAAATTAGAAAGTGAAATTAAAAGAGCTATTGATAAAGATAATCAATTAGAGTCTAAAATTGATAATACTAATAATAAATTAGATGCAGAAATTTCAAGAAGTGTAAAAGAAGATAATAAACTTCAAGCACAAATTGATAATAATTCATCAAAAATTGATAATGAAATTACAAGAGCAACTAATAAAGAAAATGAAATTGAAACATCTTTAAAAGATGAAATAAATAGAGCTCAATCAGAAGAAAAAAGAATTGAAACTAAATTAGATAAAGAAATTGAAAGAGCATCTAATAAAGATAATCAATTAGAGTCTAAAATTGATGATACTAATAATAAATTAGATGGAGAAATCAATAGAGCTATTGATAAAGACAATCAATTGGATAGTTTAATTTCTGAAACAATTAAAGATTTAAATAATGAAAAAAATAGAAGTATAAATAAAGATACTGATTTACAAAATCAAATTGATATTTTAGATTCAGAAATTACTAATGAAAAAAATAGAGCTATTGATAAAGATAATCAATTAGAGTCTAAAATTGATGATACAAATGAAAAATTAGATAATGAAATTTCAAGAAGCGTAAAAGAAGATAATAAACTTCAAGCAGAAATTGATGATACTAATAATAAATTAAATGCAGAAATTTCAAGATCAGTGGATGCTGATAATAAATTAGACTCTAAAATAGATGATGAAATAAATAGAGCTCATTCAGAAGAAAAAAGAATTGAAACTAAATTAGATAAAGAAATTTCAAGATCAGTAGATAAAGATACTGATTTACAAAATCAAATCAATATTTTAGATGAAAAATTAGATAGTGAAATTAACAGAGCTATTGCTAAAGATAATGAATTAGAAGATAATATAACTAATGAAAAATCAAGAGCTGTTAAAAAAGAAGATGAAATTGAAGATAAAATTGATGTAGAAATCCAAAGAGCTAAAGATAAAGAATCATTCATAGAACATAAATTAGAAGATGAAACTCAAAGAGCTACACAAAGAGAAAATGAAATTGATTCTAAATTAGATAAAGAAATTGAAAGAGCTAAAGCATCTGAAAAAGATTTAGATGAAAGAAAAGCTGATAAAACTGATTATAGATTTAATAAAATTGCAGTAGTATTTGATGGTACTAATTATGATGAAAATGGATGGTGTTCAGTAGTAAAAGGTTATGGAATTAAAGGTGTTAAAAGAATATCTGAAGGTATTTATAGAATTTATTTTGAAGAAGAAGTAAAAAATGGTTATATACCTATGGTATCAGGTAATGGAGGAACTTCTGATAAAGCTGATGACAATTGCACATTAAAAATAAATTCTGAACTTTATGAAGATGGTTTTGAAGTTGCTAATATTGGTCAAAAAACAACTTTAATGAACAATTCAAATAATATGACTAATATGAATAGTATGCCTATGGGAATGTAAAAATTCCTATAGGGATTTCTATACAAGGATAATATATGGCTTTAAATAATGTAACTGAAAATATTGTTAGTAATGATAATTCAACTGCTAATAATATAACACAAAATGGAGAAAATAATACTAATGAAAATGCAAATAATCTAACTGATGATATTGCTAAAAGTGATGACCCATATGTTGATCAAACTAATAATGAAAGTGATGATATAGGTGAAGAAAGTGATAGAATTCTTAATACAGAAGACAAAATAGTAAATGTAGAAGAAGACCAAAATCAAAATGTTAATAATACTGAAAATAATTCTAATAATTCTATACCTAATTCTCAAAATATATCTAATATAGATAATTCAAATCAAAATAATTCTATACCTAATAATACTGATACACAAGATACATCTAATATAGATAATTCAAATCAAAATAATACATCAGATAATTCTGATAATTTAAATAAAAATAACACATTAAATACTCAAGATACAAATTCTAATACAGATGAAAATAATTCATCTCAATTAAATAATTTAAACAATAACCAAACAGAAGGAAATAAAATGGCAGAAAACACAAATAATAATTCATCAAATAATATGCCTATAGGAAATTCTAATAATAGTTCAATGAGTAGTATACCTATGGGAGATTCTAATAATAATTCAATGAGTAGTATGCCTATGGGAAATTCTAATTCATCTAATAATTCTAATTCATCTATGCCTATGATGAGTGGAGATCAATTATTAAAAACTGAAACTGTTTATAAAGATAGTAAATTAGTATCTGTGATAGTAACTGCTTTTTAAGGATTATTTATGAAAACTATTTTTGAATCTTTTCAAGATTTAGATAAAAGAATAAATTTTATAGAAGAAAATATTTTAAAAGAATATTTTAATAATATATATAATAAAATTATTTATCTAAATATAACTAAAAATGAAATTGATTCAATAGACGAAAACTTGAAGAGTTTAAAAACTCTTCAAGAAAAAATTTTATTTTTAGAAAATAAATATAGCTTTTTAACAGAAAAAAATACTTACATAAACCAAAAAATTAAAGATTATAAAATCAAAATAGGAATATAATTATGAGCATTAAAACTTGTTATATAGAAACATGTGATGAAAAATATACAGCTGAAATATCTAGTCTTTTAACATTTAAAGATAATAAAATCCAAAAAGTAAATGGAGATGTTATTTTAGATTTATCAGATGATTTTAGTAAAATTTCAAAAACTTTAAATGATATAAATTCTCTTTTAAAATCTAAAACTAATGTTAATGAATTTGAAGGTTTAGAAAAAGAATTACAAAATATAAGAAATCTTATAAATAATTTAGAAAAAGAAATTATTGATCAAAAAGAAAATACAGATAAAGCTATAAAAGAAGCTACATCAATAGATGCAAAAAAATTAGATAAAATAACTTTTGATAAATTTACAGCTCAAGCAAAAGAACAATTAAATGTTTTATCTGAAAAATTATCAAAAAACGAAGATGTATATAATCAATTTAATGATTTATTTGTTGCTATAACTGATAGAATAAATAATATAGAAGACCAAACTATTAAAAGTGGATTATTTGATTTAGATACTACTGCGTTACAAAGATTATCTGAAAATGCTAATAATCTTTCAGAAACAGGTATAAAAGATACTATAGGAATGTATTATAATAATGGAGAAATTAGAGATTCTAATGGTAATCTTATAATGAAAGTTTCAAGTGAATCTGATTTTGATAAAAATGGATGTGGAAAAATATTAGCTTTTAAATTAGTAGAAAATGGAAAAACAATAAATTATGCTTGGGATACTATAGACGAAAATTTAATAAAAGAAGGATGGGAATTATTTTGTCCTCATTCTAAAGATGAATTTGAACAAGCAAAAAGTTATTTAAAATCTTTAGGTAAAATTGGTAAAATGGGACCTTTAGGTATTTATAATTCACAACCTACTAAAAATACTATAAATATTCCTTTAAATTCTGATGGAATGGGCAAATATGGATGGAAAATCCAAGATGGTTGTCCTACTTGGTGGGCTAGTGATTTAACTAATGTTACTGAGCCTAATGGAGATTATACACCTTATGCTTATTTATCTATACAATATGATGAAAATGGTGATATAAAATGGTATAATGATAATGATGCGAATTATAAATATTCAGATTATTTATTAGTTAAAAGAGCTAAAAATTTAAAACAAGAAGCTAAATCTCCAGATTTTGAATCAGGGTGGTTTTCAGTAGATCAAAAAGGTGTTTCTATAAAAAATCCTTTAGGTGTTAGAGCTTTTTTTGTTGGTTATATGAAATTTAATAATGGTGATATTATGCAATTTGGAACAATATCATCTTATACTGATGATGATGCTAGGGATAATGAAGATACAGGAATGTTTTTAGTTATACAACCTGATAAACTAATAATAAGTGTTAATACTAAAAATAATGACAATTCAGGTTCTGTTGCAGGTATATCTGATGGAGTTACATATTCTACTCCAGTTCAAAATAATATTATGGTAAAAATAGTAGGGTGGAAATTTTAAGGAGATTTATATGTATGTATATACAAATAAAAATGGAGATATCTTAGGATTTTCTGAAAAAGATATTCTCTATTTTCCTGACTCTATTAAATATAAATTTAATATTATACCAGATAATATTCATGATTATAAAATTGAAAATAATAAATTTATAAAAATAAGAAATTCAGAAAAAGAATTTATAAAAAAAGAAAATTCTAAATTAGTTTCTAAATATATAAAAGATGTTTTAAATTATTTTGATTATGATAATTTATCTGATTTAATTATTTGTTTAGATTTTGATATATATAAAAAAGAAGCTCATTCTTTGAAAAAATGGATAGAAGAAGTTTATACTGTATATGAATTAAATAAATATAAAAAAGATTTAATAGAGATATTACCTAAATTTAATAAGGAAAAATATGAATGAGTTTTTAAATAATCTTTTAGATTTTAATATAAAAGCAAAAACTTTATATAAAAATTATAATGTTATAGAAACTGTAGATAATAAAAATATTTTAATAGGAAATGATAATTTAAATAAAGTTATTGATACACATTTAACTTTATATTATGTAGAAAATGTTTTAAATTCTGATTCTTTAAATGGATTATCATATGAAGAAGTAAAAAAAGAATTGATAAATATAGCTAAAAATTATGAAATTATGGAATATGGAGTATTGGATATTTTTGGAGATGATAGCTGTACTGAATATTACCCATTAAAAACAAACGGTTATAGTTTAGGAGCAGGACCTGAATTATATTCTACTAAAAATCAAATTTCATTTACTGGTTCTTATATGAAAAGTTTGACAAGATGTCATAGAATGCTTTTTAAAAATCAATCTTATTATAAACTTAGAAATATAACTTTAAGTATTCAATGGAAAATTCAAGATTGGGGTGGGTGTGATAATAGATATGGTCTTTTTAGTTTAAGTGGAAGAAGTGGTGAAAATTATATATATTATTCTAATAACTCTCACATTTTTTCACCATCAAATACAAATGTAGGTAATTCTAAATTTATAACATATATAGTTAATTTTGATAAAAATGGAAACACTAAATTATATGCTTATGATGACTTAGGTAAAAAAATTTTTGATGGATATACAAAAACAGTTCATAGTCCAGTTTCATATCCATATTTAATAGGTCTTGGAGGTAATACAGGAGGAGACAATGATTGTCCTGTAGGTATGTTTAAAAATATGAGATTTTTTAATAGACCTCTAACAGAAAAAGAAATGTTATTTTTAGCTAAAGAAAATTAAAAAGGTTTTAAAAATGTATAATTCACAAATAGAAGAAAGAGTAAAAGAAGCTCAAGACCTTTTAGAAAAATTTGATTATAAAACTGAAAAAGTTGTAGTAATTGCATCACCTGAAAATCAAACTTTATTAAATAATTTTATAGATGAAGTCTCTAAAGAAATTACTTTTGAAACATCTTATGAAACTCAAAAATTATCAGGGTATGATTTAGATAGTTTAAAAAAATTTGTTTTAGAAAAAATTAAAAGTGATGGGCTTTGTCCAAATAAATAAAGGTTCAAAATGGATGGAAATATTTTAGAAGCATTTGATATATCATCTAGAGAATTATTAGATGATTATATAATATCAAAAAATGAAGTTCAATTAGATAGTGTAAAATATAAAGAAGGTTATTTTAAACAAAAAATATATAATTATATTAAAAATTATAAAATTAAGCATTCTAAAAATAGTAAAAAATTACAAGGTAAATCTTTTGATGATTTAATAAATGAAGTTTTTAATTATATAAAAAATGAAAAAATACTTATACCTTGTACTGTAAAAAATACACAAAAAGAATTAAAAATTATTTATGATTTATTTGGAGACAGAAGTAGAACTGGTTTTTATCCTTTTGAAAAAAGTTTATATGATTATGAAGGTGTAAAAAAACTTAATATTAAAAAAGATAGATATTACCCACCATATGTTTTAAATAGTTCAAAAACTTATACACCATTATATAATTCTACTGATAATCCTAATTATACAGTAAATTTTTCTAATATTTATGAAGATAATGGATATTTTTCAGGATATGCTATAAGACCAGAGAAACCTTATCAAGGTATTTATAGTCCTTATCCAGCAAAAGCTGTAACTTTTTATTTTAAAAATTATAAATTTAATGGAAAAAGAAATTATTTTGTAGATTTTAGAGATAGTGGTTTAAGAGCAGCTTTTGCTATTGACAAAAATAATGTAGCTATGATAAATAACGTAAAAGTTATAATAAATGGTATAGAATATAAAAATAAAGATACAATTAAATTAAATGATGAAAATTTTGTTTATGTTGAATGTCTTATTGGTACTCCATCAAAATTTACTATAGGTAATTTTTACACTTTAAGTGATGGAGGTGGTTCAAATTATTATATAAATGCTAATATAGATAATTTAAGTTTATGGAATAGAGCTTTAACTGATACAGAAATAGCTAAAGTTCAATATGAAAGATTTAACACTTTTGATGGTATGAATAAAAAAGACCCTTTTCAAGATTTTTCTGTTTTAGCTTATTATACTTTTGAAAATAATACTTTAGATAGTAGTGCTAAACAAAATAATGCTGAATGGGTAGGAAAAGGTTATTATAGACAAGGTTTATTTAGTAATGCATCATTTTATGATGGAACTAATTATGTAAAAACACCTATAAAAAGATTAGATGAATTTACAGTTTCAATGTGGGTTAATTTTGATTTTTCTAAAACACAAAATAATTGGGACACAATATTTAGATTAGATGGTTTACAAGTTGGGACATATAATTCTAATGGAAATAAAATAGCAGTATGGTGGAAAAATAATAATACTGGTTATAAAAAAATTTCTGAAACAATTTTAGAAAGTAATAGATGGTATATGTTAACATTTACTTATAAAAATGGAACATTTAATTATTACTTAAATGGAAATAATGTTTTAAATTCTTCAAATGTTAAATTTGATGATATAAATGATTATCCATATTTTAGTATAGGTAGATGGGAAGAAAATAACCAAAGTCACCACGGACTTATTGATACAACTTATATTTTTAATAGAGAATTATCAGAAAAAGAAATTAAATATCTTTATAATAATTCTTTTGATAATGTAGATATATTAAAAGATGGTAGTGAAATTGTATATCTCCCACTTAATAGTAGTTCGATTGATGTTTATGGTGCTCCTATAACAGAATATAATAAACCTATTGATTTTTCAAATGGTTATGCTTTATTTGATGGTTCAAATGCTATTAGAATTGATAAAACCTTTTCAGGAATTAAATCAGCAACAGTAGCATTTTTATTTAGAAGTGATTTAACTAATACATCTGAACAAAATATAACAAATTTAGGAACAAATACATTAGAATTTAGAGTTTTAAATAGAAGAATAAATTATGCTACTGGTGATAATTGGTCTTGGAGAGATACTAATTATGATATAACATCTGGATGGCATACTTTAATTTTAAGTTATAATGCTAAAAATGGTCATACTAAAGTTTATATTGATGGAGTCAAAAAAATAGATAATAATCAAGGAACAAGTACTCACGATTTAAATTATATAGGAATTGCTGCTAGATTTGATAATAGTAATCACAAAGGTGAATTATTTACAAAAGGTGCTTATAAAGAATATAAAATTTTAAATAAAGAAATAACAGATGAAGAAGCTAATACTATTCATAATTTCTTAAAATCAAAAATATAAAAGGAAAAATAATGGTTTTTTTCATAACAGAAGATAAAAAATTAAAACAATTAAATATACCAACAGACCACGAAGAATTTTTTATTTTACAACAAAATAATCCTAAAAGATATATAAGAGTAACAGAAGAATTACCTATTCTTCCTGTTAGAGAAACTTTTTATAAATTAGACGAAAATAATAATATAGTAATAGATGAAGAAAAGACAAGAAAAGAAAATATACCTGTATTAAAAAGAGAAATAAGAGACGAATTTGAATCAAAAATTAAAAAAATTCTAGAAGATAAAGATTATGATGATAAAGGTGAAGTAGCTTTATATGCTTCTAATCCAAATTCAAAATGGAATAAAGAAGCTAAAGAAATTCAAACTGAAATAGAAAATATATATGATAAAATGTATGAATTATTAGATAAAATAACAGATGAAAATTATATAGATTTTTTTAAAGAAGAAGGATAAAATATGATTAGGGTAGATTATATAGAAACTTGTGGAGGTAATTTTAAAATACCTATAGAAAATTTAGTTTTTAAAAAAGATAAAATACAAACTTTATATAAAAAGTTTGATATTCTTAATCTACCCGATTTTTCTAATTTTAATTATAAAATATATGAAACTTTTGAAAATTCAGATAATTTAAAAAAAGAATTAAATGAATATAATATTTTTCAAAAAAAATTAGATATATACAACATGTTTAAAAATTATATGTTAGATTATTCTCAATTAAAAATAAATTATGATATTTTAAAAAATAGAAATTATGAAGAAACTTTAAAAAAATATCCTGACTACCCTTCAATATTACAAAATAAATTAAATAAAAGTATTGATTATCTTAATGCTAATTTAAGTAATGTTAATAAATATTTTAATACAAATTTACTTGAAATTGAAATAGGAAAATCAACTGGGTGGATTCAATATGATAAAGATGTTATAATAGAAATTTTAAATAAATATCCTTCTTATGATTATATTTTTAAATTTAGTTTAGAAAATGATAAACCTTTTGAATTACATACTTATATAAAAAATGAAGATAAAATTGTTTTAATATCTAAAAATTCTAATGTAGAAGATTTTAAAAATGCTATTCTTCATTATGTTAAATTTAGAAAATAAAGGAAAATTATGCCATTAAGAGTTGATTATTTGTATAATAGAGATTCTGATGATCACTTAGATGTAAGTGAATTAGTTAAATATGACTCTAAAAATAATAAATTAGAAGATATATATGGACAAGAATTAGTTGATTTAAACAAAGTTAATAAAACTGATTTAGATATTTTAAATTCTAGTTTAAGTAATTTACAATTAAAAATTAAAGATATACAAAATCAATTTGAATCTTTAAAAAATAATATAAATCAAATCCAAATAGATGCTAAGGATTATCAAAATTATAAAAAATTAGTCGATGAAATAAATACAAAAATTGATACTATAGATAATGATATAGCATCAAAAGTAAATTCGATTCAAGCTAAATATGATATTTTAGATAAAAAAATTGATGAAAATGTTCAAATTTTAAATGATAAAATAAATAATTTAAGTCAATCAGCTACATATAGTAAAAATATTAAAAGTATAGAAAAATATAGTATTGATAAATGGAAAGAAATAGATAAAAATACTATATATGTTGAAATTTTAGATGATGTAAATTCTTCATATTTTACTGAATTAGTAGGTAATGCATATATGGAACTTACATATGGTATAAATAATTTAATATATAAAAAAGACAAAATTATTATAAAAATATATAATAATGGTTTAAATACTTCAAATAATTCTTTATTAAATTATGCTATAAAATATCATTGGAAAATAGATTATATAAAAATTTCATAAAAAGTTTGCTTTTTAAAAATTTTTTAGTATAATTATAAAAAATATATTAAGGAGTTCAATTATGAAAAATACTTATATAATTGCTCTTGAAAAATTTTTATTAAAAGTTGGTTTTACTAATATTGAAACTTATCAAAATAGTTTAAAAATTAAATTAAAAAAAGGTGATATATTATTTTTTATTCATAAAGGTTGGTTAAAATTTAATGATAAATTTAAAGTTATGTTAAAAAATGTATATAGTGTTTTTAGATTTGTAAAAAAATTTTTAAAATATTTAGATGAAAAAGATAAATTATTAAAATTAGAAAAACTTGACGAAATTAAAAATATTTTAAGAACAAAAAAATCTACAAAAATGGTTGGTAAAGATATAATAGGAATTGTTTTTAAAGGATATTTAAGAGTATTTTTTAACCCTAAAAGAAATAATAAAACTTTAAGAATAAGAGCATTAGAATCTGTTCCTAAAAAAATTTTAATTGACATTATAGTTAAAATGAATAAATTATTTGGATTAAATTTAAAAAAAGAAAGTGATGTTAATTTAACAAGGGTTAAACACGCATTTATGGTTTAAAAAGGTTTTAAATGAAATCATCTGTAACTCAAAAAGAATATGAATTTTTTCAAAATTCTGATGAAAAAGATATATTAGAATTTATAAAAAAAAGAAAAATGCAAAATGCAAATATTATTTATGATTTTGACAATACTAAAATTGGAATTTTAATAGGGAAAAATACTATAATAGATTTAGAAGAAGATTTTGATATTATTAAAAAATTTTATAAATATAAAAATAAAGAAGGTGTATTATGAAATATATTCCTTCAGAATTAGATATAAGAACTCTTAAAAATAATACTAAAAATACTATGTTTAAAAGACCTATAAATAAAAGAAAAAAAGATGTAGGTAAAATAAAATATTTAGGATGGTCTAAAGAATTAGTTTCAGATGGAAATAAAATAAGAGCTATGTGTAATTTATATTTTATAGTTGATGGTTTAAAACATTTTGATAAAAAAACTCAAAAAACAACTAGACCTCAATATATGCAAATAGTTCAAATTCCATATAAAAAATCTTATAAAAATAGATTTGATTCTATGTATGAAGGAACTCCAGTAAAAGTTTTTTCTTCTGACCCTTCATTTAAATATTTTTTAGCTTATGCTCTTAATACAGTTAATGCTGTTGTTATAAATAAAAAAACTAAAAAATGGTTAGGAGAAGCTTTAACTAAAAGACCTAAAATTAGAAATAAAAATTTACATAAAGAAATGAATAAACATATGTATAAATTAGTAGAATTTTTAGCTACTAAAAAAATAGCAAAATATGTAAATGATGAAACTTATATAGGTATGAATAAAATGCCTGTAAAACAATTTGAAACATATAATGTAAAAACTAATAAAAAAATAATAGATAAAATTTATAAATATACAAAACCATTATCAAAAACAGTCCTTTAAAATTATTAAATAAAAATAAAAAGGACTCATAATGGCAACTATTCAACAAATGTTATACAGAAATAAAAGATTATTTGATAATAGAAGTATAAATACACAAATTTTTACTCTTAAAGAAAAAATGCCTTTTCAAAAAATTATACCTGAATTAAATTTAGAAGAATATGCTTCTAAAAAAGGACTTCAATTAGATAATACCTTAGCTAGAAGTGGTCTTTTCGTTTTTAAAAATGAAAATGATATTCAAGCTGTATATGATGCTACTACACAAACTATAAATTCATTTGAAAAAAGTTTTGTAGAAGGAGTTTAAAATGACTATCTTTGGAAGACTCCTTCTTTATGATAAAGAAATAAAAGAAAAGACATTTGATAATAATTGTCTTAAAATTACTTATTACCCAAATCCTTTAAGACAATTAGATGCTTCAGGAGATGCTATATTAGATTATTGTGATATTTTACAAAAATTAGTAGGGACAGATAATGTTGTTACTAATGGGACAACATATATAGGAACAAATAATGGCTAAAATTATAGATTATAGTAAATTTACAGAAGTTCCTTATGAAGAAAAACCTGCTATTATAAAAACAACAATTAAAATTCCTAATATAGAAATTCCATCAAATGAAATGACATTATTTGAACAAGTATGTAAAAAATTTCCTGAATATGAACCTAAAGAAATGACTTTAATAGATTTAATTTCAAATGAATTTTCTTCTAATAATTCTCAAGAATGTTATGATATATGTTTAGATATTAAAAATTATAATCAAATACCTTATATAAATGTTTTACCTGATAATATTTTAAAAGATTTTTTAAATGGTAATAATATTTTATTTTTTAGTGTATATAAAAGTCAAGGTTTTATATATGTTATAAATTATAAAACTAATGATATTAAAAATTATGATTTTTTAATAAAATGGGAAAATCCTTCAGAATTTAAAGAAGATGAAGGGACAATAGCTTTATTTGTAAAAAATAATAAAATATGTTTTTATTTTTTTAATTTTTTAAGAAAAAAAGAAGGTAATTTTGAAAATACAATTTTTAAAACTTATGAAACAAATGTATTAGTATATGATTTAAATAGTAAATTAACTAATCAATCTAAAATTACATCTGGATTTATATTTGAAGATATATTTTTAGATTATTATACAGATGGGTATATATATAATTTTTTAAAAATAAATAAAGAAGATGCTTTTAAAATTATAAATGATTTATTTAAAAATAATTATAAAAATAGTAAAGATCTTATAACTATTAAAGGTCCTATAATAAAAGTTGAAAAACCTTCTATTTCAAAAAATGTTAATAATATGAATTTCTTATTATGTAGTGATAATTTTGATAGTCAAAATTGTACTATAAATTATAAAGTATATAATTTAACTCCTGGAAAATCTTATAGATTATATTTTGATATTGGAAGTTTTGCAAGTATAGATTATATTTCAGATTATGAACACCAAAATGATTATGTCCAAATATCAATAAATAATAGTATTGAAAAATATTCATTTAAATCTAATGCTTATAATTGTGATAAAAGATATATTTATGATTCTAAAAATAATAAATATAATTCTACTTATATAGGTAAAACTTTACCAGATCAAAATGAAGAATGGGCTAAATGTGGTTATATAAATCATTTATTTATTGATTTTACTGCAACAGATACTATAGAAAATGGATTTATTAAACTTATTGCAAATCAAGAATATTATGACGAAGCTTGGGCATTATTAGATAATGGGTGGAAAATAGAAGAAATTGGAAAAACTGAAAATACAATAAATCCTGAAGATATTTCTAAATGTGATGATATAAAAAATTTACCTGAAGATATAAAATCTACTTTAACTAAAGGTCAAAATGGCAGAAAATATAGAGTAATTATAGATGTATCTAAATATAAACTTACTAGACAAAAAGATTTAGATGCAGGTAAAGTTCCTTATGATGGTAGAATAAGAATTTGTTTAAATAAATTTTCAAATTATGTCAAAAAAGGTGTTAATAATCATATTATATATTTTATGTCTCCAGATGTTTGGGACCAAGGAGGAAATTGTACAGGTAATAAAAGAAAAGGTTCTTATGTTGCTATGAGTGGAAATTATGCTAATTGTTATTGTTGTAGTAATACAACAGTATATGATAATGAAAATATAATAATAGATTTTGATGAATGGATAACAGATTTAAATTATAAAGATATTGAAAATGAAAATGAAACTTTAATAGTTAAAGTTAAAGGAAACTCAGATAAAATAATAAATGAAATTGATAATAAAGAATTTAATAATTCAGGTATTATAATAAATTCAGAATACAAATTTTCTCCTAATTTAAATACTAATTATGTTAAAGATTCTCATTCAAAAGATTATATTGAAATTCCTAAGGATTATTTATCAGGAAATTTTAAAGTAGAATTTTTATTATATATAAATTCAAATAAAGGTCTTAAACCTAAAGAAATTTTAGGAAGTGTATTTAGTAATTATAATTGTACATACCAAAATTCTTTAATAATGGAATTAGATCTCCAATCTGATGGAAAATATACTTTATATTCTCAAATAGGAATAAGAAGTAGTAGTTTACGAAAATATTCTGAATTAAAAATAGAAAATTTAGAAGAAAATATTTGGTATAAAGTTATATATAAAATTGATAGAAATAATAATAAAGCTTATTTACTAATTGGAGAATATCATTCATCAGAAGATGTTCAGTTATATAATATAAAATATAAATATGAAACAAATGATATTATTTCACAAGTAAAATTATATCCTAATCCACTAATATTTGGATGGATAGATAATTGTTCTGATAGTAATACAATAACACCTGATGTTTTTATAGAAAATTTCAAAATTTATAAATTTTAAAAAGGATTTTAAATATGGGTTATAAAATAATAGGGGATTATAAAGTAATCCCTGGATTTTTAGGGAATGCTGTAGATTTACAAGGGAAAGCATATATTGATACAGGAATAAATAAAGTTAATAGTGATGGTTTAACTTTAAGTTTTATGTATAAATATAATCCAACTAATATAAAAGGTGATAAAACTTTTTTTAATATAAAAAAATCTGATGATGTGGATAATTATTTACTTGTATGGATAAATGATGATAAAGATTATTGTACTCTTGTTTATAATGAAAATAATAATATGCATTTAGATAAATTATCATTTTTAAAAGATGGAAAATGGCATATGATTACTTTTACATTCAATGGTAATATATATGTTGATTCTAATAAAATTTATGAAAATTTATATAATTTAAATCCTAAAGATATTACTAGTAATATTATTATAGGAGCAGATAGAGATAGTGGTAATTTAATAAATGATTTTTCATATGATTGTTTCGATGAAATATGCTTGTTTGATAAAAATTTATCAGATGATGAAGTAAAACAATTATATGATTATATATTAAATAAAAATTCAAATAATACAATAGAACAACTTAACCCTATTGCATATATTGATTTTAATAATAATTATAAAGATATTGAAAATAAAATAACAACAAAATTAGAAGGTAATGAAAATTATTGTGATACAAATGGTGAGCATAATTTACCCCCAAAAGCTTTTAATTTTGACGGAAATACTATTATACAAACTAATTATAATAGTAAAAATATTGTTCAAAATGGAACTATATCATTATGGGTAAAAGCTGACCCAAAAAATAATAAAGAATATGTTGAAATTTTAGGATATAGAAAACCATCAAGTAGTAAATATTTATTTTCATTTTATTGGGTAAATAAACTAAATAAATTTTGGTTAATGAATTCTTCAGGAGATGAAGGTGTTGCTGCTGAATATGAAGGTATAAATGATATTATAAATCAATGGACTCACATTGCAGGTACTTTTGATAATAATGTTATGAAATTATATATAAATGGAAAATATATAAACCAAAAAACTTTACCTAATAGTACAGGAGACAATGGTGATATAATGATAGGATGGTCAGGATATAATGATAAATTTAAAGGATGTTTATCTGATTTAGCTATTTTTGATAAAGTTTTAACTTCTAAAAAAATAGAAGAATTATATTTAAATGGACAAAATAGTTTATATCCTACTGATCATTTAATAGCTTGTTATAATTTTGAAAATAATGCTAATGATAATTGTGGAAATTATAATGGAACTTGGATAAATGGTGAAGATTATGGTGATGGAATAAATGGAAAATGTGCTAAATTTAATAATAAAAATTATATTACTATAAATTCTGATATAATTAAAAATTTTAACAATGAATATTTTTCAGTATCTATGTTATTAAAAGATAATGACCCTACTGATAGAAGTGATTGTGCTTTTGATAATAAATATTTTTCAATATGGAATAAACAAGTATATATTTATACAGATAATAAAGGTCAAACAAGTGGAAGTTATTATATTTATAAAACTATAAAAGATACTGATTGGCATAATATAGTAGTTATAAAAAATATAAATGATGGAAGTGATTTTAAAATTTATCTTGATGGTAAATTATTAGCAGATAAAAATACAACTCCAGATTCTAAATATGACCCGTCTTATAATTATAATTATGATAATTTAACAATAGGTGCAGAACATTATAATGGAAATTATAGTAGTTATTTTAATGGATTTATAGATGATATTAAAATTTATAATAAAGAATTATCTGAAAATGAAATAAAACAATTATATGATTATTATAAAATTGAAAATATATTAAAATTTTTAGTAGTTGATTTAAATGGTAAAACTATAAAAAATATGAATGATTTATCTTTAATTAAAGATTATATAAATCAAGGTTATAATATTTTTACACCAAGAACTTCAGATGAATATTATAAAGCTTTAGAATGGATGGAAAATAATGGTTATGAAAATTATTATCCATTTATGCCAGCTATATATTATGAAAAAGATGGTCCAGGTTGTTGTGATTGGGAATTCAAAGATTATAACATAAATGAATTATATACTAAAGGATGGAAATCTTCAGATGGATATAATAAATGGGAAATACCAAATACTGGAGATATTACTGAACCTAATGGGGATTATAGAGCTTATGATTTTCTTCAAAGATGGGAGATTGATAAAAATTCTAAATTAGTATCACATTATAATGATAATCTTGATGATTATGCTAGACCTACAAAAATATTATTAGTAAAAAGATATTGATTAAATATTAAATATTTTTAAAAAAGAGTCTTAAAATGGAAATATTAAAACAATCAAAATTAAAAGAGAAGAGATTATCTCTTCTCAAAAATCAAAATAATAAATGTCTTATATTAAAAGATAATTTAGATGAAAATAAAGCTGTATTAGATCATGTTCATAAAGAACATAAATCTTTTTATGAAAATGTAGGATTTATAAGAGGTGTTATACACTCTGATGTAAACGTTCTTTTAGGAAAAATTGAAAATCAATGGAATAGAAGTTCTAAAGATTTAAAAGAGAAATACAAACTTTCAGATATTTTAAGAAATATAGCTGATTATATAGATTATTTCGAAGAAAATCCTACTAACATAATACATCCAAGAGAATATAAAGAACCTAAAATAATGAAAAGTAAATATAATAAACTTAAAAAAATGTATGAAAAAGTTTCAAATAAAAAATTCCCTGAATTTCCTAAATCAGGAAAATTAACAAAAGCTTTAGAAGAAATTTCTAAACAATTTAATTTTAATTTATATAAAGATTAAAAGTTTTCTTTTTTATAAAAATTAGATATAATAAAAATAAAAGTTTTTTGAAGGAGACTTATGGAAGATATTATTGAAAATTTATTTTTAGGTGATTTATATAATCCAGAAGATTATTATGATAATGATGAAAGTGATTTTATAAAACAAAATAAAAATAAATTTATAAAAGAAGAAAGTGAAGAAGATTTAGAAGATATTGAAAATGATGAACTTGAATCTAAAAAGAAAAGAAAAAGAAGAACTAAAGAAGAAATTGAAAAAGAAAATCATTATTTAGATGATAAATATGTTACTAATGTTTTATTAAGAGATATTAAAAATGGTAAAGTTTCTAATGAATTAGGTGAAATATTTATGATTATTCAAGAACATATTCTTAAAAAACCTAATTTTAGTGGTTATTATGGTGGAATAAGAGAAAATATGATATCAAATGGAACTTTTTTATTTTTAAATAATTGGAATAAATTTAAACCTTATAGAATAAAAAATAATTATACTAAAAAAGGTAAAATAAAAGTTACTAAAGATAGTATTCATAAATCAAAAATCATTTATGTAGATGTTAATCTTAAAAAATATGATATGATAGAAATTATGAATAGAACTTATACTGTCGAAAAAGTAAAAAGATATAAAAATAGTTATAAAGTTTTTTTATTTAATAAATTAAAATGTGATATACCTGAAAATACAGAAGGTTTTTATTATAAACCAAAATTTAAAGTAATAGAAGAAAATGGTAAAGAAATTTTTGAAGGTGATATAAGAGGAGGTTTTACTCTTTTAAGTATGTTTGCTTTTACAGCAGCTAGAAATGAAATTACAGCTAGTAAAAATAAAAATAAAAAAATTCAAGAACATTTAGAAAAAGTCAATAATAATATTTTAGATAATTTGTCTTATATAGATGAAAATTTATTTTAAGGATAAAAAATGGAATTATTATCTATAAAAGAAGTAGCAAATATTTTAGGTGTCACTATTTGGACAGTTAGGAATTATATAAAAGAAGGAAAATTAGATTGTTATAAAATATCTAGAAGAAATTATAAAATAAGTTCAAAACATTTAGCTGAATTTCTTAATAAAACTAAAAACCAAAATTTTGATGAAAAGGAAAAATAAATGATATATACATTTGCTTGCAAAAATCCTAATTGTGAAATGTTTAATGAAAAGTCTAAAAAACTTTTTGAATTAGAATATAAAATGAGTGAAATAGATAAAGCAAAACCTTTTTGTCCTATTTGTGGAGAACCTCTAAAAAGAGTATATTCTTCTATAGGAATGATTAAAACTAATGATGGAATAAAATGAATTTTATAATATTTTGTTTAATTTTTTATTTTATATTAGGTTTAATATTTATGTTTTCTATTACTCAAGGTGATGAAATAGAAATTTTTCATTTTATTATAGGTTCAATAATATGGATTTTTATTTTAATTATAATGATTTTAAATTAAAAGGATAAATTTTGTTAAAAGATATTTTAGAAAAATTAAAATTAGCTATGAATACATCTTCAATAGAAAAACTTATAGCATATGGTAATATACCATTAGATGATAATATGATGGAAGAATTAGGATATTATCAAGGAAATAAAAAAGCTTATCATATTTCAGATTTAAAATGGTTAAAAGAATTAAAAAAATTAGAAAATAAACCTAATCAAATAAGTTGTTTTACAAAAGGTGGTAGAGATATAGTTGATTTACCTATTTTAAAACAAAGTTCTAATTCAATTTTAATATTATTAGAAGGTAATGCTGTTATTGAAGGAAAATCTGATTTATGGACAGCAGTAGACAAAAATGGTAAAAGGTGGTTAATTACATCAACTTTTGAAAGTGGTAAAAAATTAAATTTTTTTATATTAGGAATAGTTAAAAAAATATTAAAAAAATATGGTTATAATGGTGAAACTAATTCTCAAGAAATGGAAAATTTTTTAAATAATATCAATAAAACTAAAGAAATATATAAATTATACATTGAAAAACTTACTGATTTTTTAGATGAAGGTGGATACAAATATTTGAATGATTTTTTAAATTCAAATATTATTTATGATTATAATGAAGTAGTGATGGATTATATTAAAATTTTAGAAGTATATACTATAAATGGATTAGAAGAAGAAATTGAAAAAGAATGTAAAAAATTAAAAATACCTTATAAAGGTATTATAGAATATGAAAAATTAACTAATTTAAAAATATAAAAGGATTTATATTATGTTAAAAGAAATAATTGAAGCTATTAAAATAGTTAGAAAAGCAGATAAAAAAACTAATCCAAAAAAATTAGCTATTATGCGTTATGTAGGTAAAAATGATTATTCTTGGAGAATTTCATTTTATAATACAAAAGACCATAATTTTGAAGATAAAGTAAAAGAAAGAACAAATTTAGATTGGAAAACTGCTGAGAAAAAAATTTCAGATGGAATTGATTATTTACTTCAAAAATGGAAAAAAGGTAAAATAAAAAATAAAGTTACTATTGCTATGACATTTAAAAAATCAAAATTTAAAGTTATGTATGGAATGAATCCAGAAGATAAATTTTTAAAAGTTATAACTATATTAGGATATGATATGGGGACAAAGAATGCTATTAAATGGGATATAGATGAAAATTTAGGATTTGATTTAACTAATATAGAAGAAATAGAAATTGATTTATAAAAAGTCAAAAATTTTCTTGACTTTTAATTTAATTTATGATATAATTATAAAAAATAAATCATCAAATAGTTGACTTTTAATTTATTTTATGTTATAATTATAATATAAAAATCAAGGAGTAAAAATGAAATCAATTATTAAAGAATTTAAAAATAAAGAAGAAATGTTAAATTATCCACTAATTAAAGAAGCATTTGAAAATGTAATTGATATGAATAAAGAAGATATTGATAATATGGAATTTATTGATAATAAATTAAAAAGTGAAAATGATTATTTATGGGTAGAAGAATATCATGAAGATAATGCAGAATTTATAGTAGTAAATAATGAAATAATTTATTCAAATAATTATATAAATATTGATGATTTTATAGAGGAGTAATTATGAATTATTTTGATAATATAGGTGGAGATGGTAGAATATTTATAGCTTTTGTTTTTATGATAATTTTATTTTTATTTAGTATGTGTCTTTTAAAATATAAAGCTCAATATATGGCAATAGAAAAAGGTATGATTGAAGTAAAATATAATAATAAAACTATTTGGATAAAACCAGAAGATTTAAAATATCTTAAGGAAAATAAATGAATATAATAGTTTTTGATATAGATGATTGTTTAATAGATTGTAATGAATTTCCTAAAGAACATAAACTTAAACAATTTGAATTAAATTTAGAAAGAATATCATATATAATAGAAAAAACAAATTCTAAATTATTTATGATTTCATCTTGGAGTAATATATTAAAAATAGAAAATAATATTTTAAAATTTATAGATGATTATAAACCTAGAAGTTTTGATGAAAATTATAGATATGAATGTTTAATTTTACATTTACTTAATACAAGAATAATAGAAAAATATGGTATTATAGGATTAAGTAAAGGTAATAGAGAAGAAGATATTAAAAAATTATTAAAAGAAGGTAACAAAGTTGTTACTATAGATGATTATGAATTTAAAATTGATAATAAAAATCATAAATATATTCCTACTTATGGATTTATTCAAAATTATCAAATTAGAGATATTATAAATTTTTTAAAAGGAGTAATATGAGTGAAAGAAATATACAATTATTATCTGATAGAGAACATGCATTAAAAAGAGCAAATGTTTATATAGGTAGTATTAAACCTATAAAAGAAGAAAGATATATTCTTGAAAATGATAAATTTGTTTTAAAAGAAATTGAATATATTCCTGGATTAGTTAAAATATTTGAAGAAATTTTAGATAATCCTGTAGATTATTTTGTAGATAATGATATGAAAGCACCTAAAGGAAAACCTACTATTAAAATAGAATTAAATGATGAAAATTTTTTAATAGAAGATAATGGTGGTGGTATTCCTAATAAAAAAGTAAAAGATTTACAAGGCAAAGAAAGATGGATGTGTGAAGTTGCTTGGAGTGAATTAAAAGCAGGTTCTAATTTTGATGATAAAAATAGAAAATCAGCTGGAACAAATGGAATGGGAGCAGCTTTAACAAACTTTTTTTCTAAGAAATTTTATGCTATCAATTGTAATGGTGGTTTAAAAATAGATTGTAAATGGGAAGATAATGCTACTAAATATAAAGAAAAAGAAAGTAAAATTTCAAAAACAGGTGTTAGTGTTTATGTTGAACCTGATTTTGAAAAATTTAAAAGAGATAAATTTACTAAAAATGAAAAAATAATTATTGAAACTAGAATTAAAATGTTAGCATATACTTATCCTGAAATTAAATTTATTTTAAATAGTGAACAAATAGATAATAAAGAAATTGATTTTTAATTAAATAAATATAAAAAGGATAAATATTGTTAAAAGAAATTTTAAAAGATATTAAAGAAAGTATTACTAAAATTGATAATAAATTATTAAAAAATAAATTAAAAAATTTTAAAAATTTAATTATTATAGATGTAAATAATTATGTAAAATTAAAATATAATGAAGATGGTACTTTGAGCGTTATAAATTATGGTAAATGTAATAATGAATGTTTAGATGATATTATTTATAATACTGACATAAATAAAAATGGAACTCTTGAAGATTTATTAAATGCAATTAAAAATGCTGATTTTTCAGGTGAATTTGATTTTCAAAAAATTGAATATGAATTATAATATATAAATTATAATTTTTTTTATAAAATTCGACTTTTAAATAAAATCAAAAGGCTATCAATGGAAAAAGAAAATAGGGTTTTAGCATGCCCTAATAAATGTCCTTATGTTTTAGCATTAGAATATGAAATAAAAAATTTAAATAAAAAAATAGATGAATTAAATAAAGATTTTTTAACTGGTGCTTGGAATAGACACCATTTAGATGAAATGTTGAATACAGAATATAAAAATAAAATATCTAAAAATTGGTATTATAATGTTATTATGATTGATATAAATGGTCTTCACGAATATAATAGAATAAATGGATACCAAGAAGGTGATAAATATATTAAAAAAATATATAATAATATCAAAAATGAAATGAAAAATCAAAATGTTTCTGGTAAAATTTATAGAACTGGTGGAGATGAATTTATAATAGTATATCAACCTTATGATAAATTAGATTTATCTAATGTTAAAAATATAGAATATGGAATATCTTATTTTGATAAGAATAAACCTTTTAGAATGGCTATAGATGAAGTTGATAAACAAATTATTTCAAAAAAGGAGTAAATATGATAGTTGAAGTCAAAAAATGTGATGTTTGTAAAAATATTTTAAAAGAAAAAAATCCATTTTATATGAATGATGAAAAAAATTATGTTGAATTTCAAGACAAACATTTATGTTATGAATGTTTTGGTAAAATATCATTTAAACTTATAAAAGATATTAGTCCTATTTTTTCACAAATAGATAATTATAAATTATCAAAACCATTATAAGGAGAAACAATTGAAATATGGAAATATTAAAAAAGATAATTATGAAATTATTATAAAAGCAAATGATACAGATGATTTTTCTCAATTATCAGTTATAAATGGTTTAAATCCAAGAAATGGTGGGACACATATAAATTATATTTTAGATAAAATCATTCCACCTATTAGAGAAAAATTATCTAAAAAATTTAAAACTATAAAACCAGCAGATATTAAAAATAAAATAAAAATTATGGTTTTTGCTAGATTTGTCCCTGCATTAGAGTTTACAAGTCAAGAAAAAATTGAAATATCTAATCCTAAATCAACTTGGGATGAATTATTCAAAAATGTTAAATGGGATAAAATTGTAAAAGATTTATTAAAAGATGAAGATTTAATATTAAATATTACAGAATATTTTACTCTTAAAGAACAAGCAAAAGAAAATGCAGAATTAAAAAAATTATCAAAAACAACTAAAAAAATTAAAAGTGAAAAATATTACCCTGCAATTAAAAATAAAAAATATTTATTTATTGCAGAAGGAGAATCAGCATTAGGAGGTCTTCAACCATCTTTAGGTAGGGACGAAGTTGGTTATTATGAATTAAAAGGTGTTCCTTTAAATGCTTGGGAAATTTCAGTAGCTAAACTTAATACAAATAAAGAATTATCAGAATTATATAAAATTATTAAAAATGAAAATTATGAAAAAATTGTTATTGCAGCAGATGCAGATTCTGATGGACATCATATTACTGGTTTATTAGTAGGATTTTTTGTAAAATTTTTACCTGAATATTTAAATAAATTATATAGGTTTGAAACTCCTATTATAGGTATTAAAAAAGGTAAAAAATTAGTAAAATGGTTGTATGATTTAAAAGATGAAAAATCTTTAATTTTAGAAAAATCAGAAAAAGCTAAATATTATAAAGGATTTGGTTCTTGGAATGAAAAAGATTTAGAATATGTTATTGAACAAGATGGTTTAGAAAGAATGATTGTTCAATTTACAAATATAGATAAAAAATTGTTAGATGATTGGTTAAGTTCTTCTAAATCTGATACAAGAAAAAAATATATTAAAGAATATGAATTAAATATAAATATAATTTAAAGGATTGTAAATGTTAAAAGAAATTATTGAAAAAGATAAAGATACTAGAGAAAAAAGATTTAATGAATTTATGGAAAAATTAGTAAAATTGTGTACTAAATATGGTGTTGATTTACATTCTTCTGGTGGTGTTTACGTTTTAAGTGATTATGAATTAGGTAGAATAGCTAAAGTGAATTATGATAAAGATTACACAAGTGGTGACTTAAAAGTAGAACTTATAACAGTGTAATTTTTTTAAATCTCCTTGACTTTTTATTAAAAATATGGTATAATAATATAAAAAATCAAGGAGAAAACATGAAAAATATGAAATTATTCGAAGAGAAAATATTAGGTGATATTTATTCGAATTCAGAAGTTTTATGGTCTTATGATGAATGGGATGATATTTATGATGAAAATGATAAAATTATTGAAGATTATGAAATAATAAATAATATTAAATCTTATGAATTTGAATTATTTAGTGAAGCTGTTGAAGCATTATTTTCACAAAGTGATTATGTCTTAGAAGGAATTATAAATAAATGGAATGGTTCTACTAATGTTTCTTATCATATATTTGGATGTTTTGATGAAGTTTTAAAAAATTTAAAAGATACAAATAGATTTGTAGGATATATTTATAAAAATGGTGTAATAAAAATTGAAAATCACCATCATGATGGGACAAATTATTATACATTATACCCTTTAGAAAGAATGAATAAAAATTATTTAAAAGATATGATAAAAGAAATGAAAGAAAATTATTTTGAAAATGAAAAAGATTTTAAAAATTTTTGTAAAGATATTGTAGGAAAAACTTTATCACAAATGAATATAGAAGATTTAAAAGATATTTTCATTGAATTAAGTGAATAAGTTGACTTTTATTATAATTTTTAGTATAATTGTATAAGAGTTAAGGAGAACAAATGAATAAAAGACTTATATTTGTAGATATTGATGAAACATTATTTTTTACAAAAGCTCTTATATATGTAAGAGATAAAAATACAAAAAAAATTTTAAAAAAATTATCTAATAAAGAATTTAATACTTATAAATTAAAAAATAATGAAGAATTTTCTTTTGAAGAATTTAGATCAAGTGATATTTTTGTAGAAGGTTCTTCACCAAATAAAATTATGATTTATATTGTAAATGAATTATTTAAAAAAGGAGCTGAAGTTGCTTTATTAACAGCAAGACAAGATTTTGATAATAAAGATAAATTGATAGAATATTTAAAAAAATTTGGATTAAATATAGGTCATTATAAAAATAAAGATATTCATATTATTAGAACAGGTAATTATATAAATATTGATTCTACTGCAGAAAGAAAAAAATATATTGTTAATAAAATTTTAGAAAAAAGAATAAATGATTTTGATGAAATTGTATTATATGATGATAATGAAGAAAATTTGAATAAATTTTATGAATTACAAAATGAATTTAAAAATAAAAAATTTTTTACTTTTAAAGTAGAAGGTAATAATATAATACCATACAAAGGATTTTAATGTTAAAAGTTATAAATTTATTTGGAGGTCCAGGGACAGGAAAATCAACTACTGCTACTGGATTATTTCATTTAATGAAATTAGACAAAATGGAATGTGAATATGTTTCTGAATTTGCAAAAGATGTAGTATGGGAACAAAATACAAAATTATTAGAAAATCAATTTTTTGTAAGTGCTAATCAGCATCATAAAATTTTTAGAGTTTTACAATATTATAAAAACAATAATATTAAAAATGCATATGTTATTACAGATAGTCCATTTGTTTTAGGTATTTTTTATGGAAATGAAAATTGGTCTCAATTAGAAAGATTTAATGATTTTTTAGTTCAAGAATTTAAAACAAATGATATGAGTGGATTAAAAATGCAAAATATAAATATATTTTTAAATAGAGTAAAAGAATATAACCCTAAAGGTAGGTTACAATCAGAAAAAGAAGCTAAAAAAATTGATACAAGAATTAAAAATTTTTTAAATTATTTTAAAATACCTTATATAGAAATTGATGCAGATGAAAATGCTCCTAAAAAAATTTTAGAAATTATTAAAGACAAGGAGAAATAATGAATATTTTTGATATGTTAAGTAAAGAAGATTTATCAAATGAAGAACAAAATAATTTTAGAACAAAATCTTTAGATGAATTTTTTAAAAATGAATATACATCATATGCTTCTTATGATAATGCTAGAAAAATTGGAAATATTATAGATGGTTTAAAATTATCTTCTAGAAAAGTTATATATACTATTTTAACTAATAATATTAAAGATGAAGTAAAAGTATCTCAATTAGCTAGTAAAACTTCTGAACAAACTGAATACCTACATGGTGAGAAAAGTTTAGAAGGAGTAATTGTAGGATTAGCACAAGATTATGCTGGAACTAATAATTTACCTTTATTATATCCAGAAGGAAATTTTGGAAAAAGATTTATACCAGCAGCTTCAGCTAGTAGATATATTTATACTCATATGCAAAATTATTTAAGAGACATTTTTTTAAAAGAAGATGATGAAATTTTAGAAAATCATAAATTTGAAGGAAGAGATATTGAATTTAAATATTATGTACCTACAATACCTATTCTTTTAGTAAATGGTAGTGAAGGTATTTCTAATGGGTTTGCTCAAAAAATTTTACCTAGAAATATAAATGATATTATAGAAAATATTAAATTATATTTAAAAGAAAATAAAATTAACAAATTATTACCTTATTATAAAAATTTTGAAGGTTCAATTTTAGATAAAGGTAATAATAAATATGAAATATTAGGAAAATTTGAATGGTTAAGTAATACTAAATTACTAATTACTGAAATTCCTATAGGTATATCATTAAAAGCTTATCAAAAAATATTAGATTCTTTAGAAGAGAAAAAAATTATTAAATCATATAAAGATCTAAGTAGTAAAGGTGATAAATTTAGATTTGAAATTATTATAAATTCAAATTGGAAAAATTATGATGATTATAAAATTTTAGATAAATTAAAACTAATTAAAAAAGTAACAGAAAATTTAACTTTTAATAATGAATTTAATAAAATAGAAACATTTGATAATATAGAAGATATTTTAAAATATTATATAGAATTTAAATTAAAATATATTGAAAAAAGAAAACAAAATCAACTTAAAAAAATAAATGAGGAAATAAGATCTAACCAAAGAATAGTAGATTTCATAAATTTAATTGTTAATAATAAAGTTGATATTAGAAATAAAGAAGAAGATATTATTAAAGTTTTAGAAGAATATAATTTAGAAAAAATTGAAAATTCTTACGATTATTTATTTAGAATTCCAATAAAAAAACTAAATAAAAATGAAAGAGATAAATTAGATCAAAAAATTAAATTATTATTTGAAGAATATGATATATTAAATAGAACTTCTCCTAAAGATATATGGCTAAATGATTTAAAAAATTTACAAAATAAAATAGGGTAATTATACCTTATTTTCTTCTATTTCTACATAATTTTTTAATAATTACTTTTTAAATAAAATTAAAAAGGTTTTAAATTGTTAAAAGAAATTCTACAAGAAGCTCAACCTTTAATAGGTAAAGAGTGGGAATATGCTGCTAAAGGATATATGCCCTTAACTCCATCAATTTTAAAAAATTTTGAAACAAAAATAAATAAATGTTATCATATATGTTCAATAGAAGATTTACCTAATTTATATAAATTACAAAATAAAAGAAAAGATATTTCTGCTTTTACTATAGGTTCTAAAGGGTTAGCTAATGGCGTTTATGGAGAAGCTAACATTCTTGTTGAACTAGAAGGATATACATCTTTTCATTCACCAAATGATTTAGAATCTTTAAGAGATAGAAATGGTTTAAAATGGTTAAGAAATGATTTAGTTAATAATGTTAGTTTATATATAAGAAATAATTTTTCTGTAAAAATTTGGAAAGAAATTTTAGATAAATATGATGCTAGTTTTATGAATTTAAATTCTAAAATAGCTAATTTAAGTAATAAAGAAAAAGCTAATTTTATTAAAAATTATTTTGATTTATCTAAAAAAATTATAAATAAAAAATTATTAAATGATATAAAAGAATTGATTCAAAAAGAATATCAAGGTGAATATACTAATGATGAATTATTATTACATAATTTTAAAATTTTAAAATGGTATTATATAGAAAATGATGAGTCTTATAATGAAATAAAAAATATTATAAATAAATTATCAGAATTTAAAAATAAATATGGTGGTTTTATACCAAGAGATATTATCGAAAAAATAAATCCTGATTTTAATATCGAAAAATATGCAAAGAGGCTAAAATGAGTAATGAAATTATAGAAGCAGTTATTGAAAATGAAGATTTTATGAATGGATTAAAAGATTATAGTGATGAAATAAGTGAACAAAATATTTTTAAATCTTTAGATTTATTAACTGAAGAAGATGATGAAATAATAAATAAATTAGTTTTTGATGGTAAGTTACCTGATAGAGAATTTATAAATAGAGTTAAAATGTCAGGTTTAGGTATTTCATTACAATTAGTTCAATTAGCTAGAAAATTGTCAGCTAAATTACAAATAATTGAAAAATATCTTTCAAGACTTGAAGATAAATTATTTGATGAAAGAACTATCAATTCTATGAATACAGCAGAAGCTATGCAATTATATAGTCAAACAAGAATTTTATTTGAAAGAACAGAAGCTATGCTTTTACAAATACAAGAAAGAGTTGATATAGAAAATATTGAAATGACATTAAAAACTTTATTATCTAAAGAAGGTTTAGAAGAAGATGGTATAGAAACTCAAGAAACTGATGAATTAGAAGATTTAGATGAAATTTTAGATATGATAGCTTCTAAAAAGAGAGAAAAAGCTTTAAAAGCTGAAGAAAATATCAAAACAATTTAAATAATATAAAAAAGGATAATTATGTTAAAAGATATTTTAAAAGAAAATGATGATTTAAGTCCATTACAAAAAGAATATAGGGAATTTTTCAGTGAATTATTAAAAAAATTTGGAGCTGAAAGTCCAGCAGATTTAACAGATGAGCAAAAAATTCAATTTTTTGATGCTATTGCTAAATATTGGGAAAATGGAAAAGGTCCTAAGAAAAACCCTGAAGAAATTAAAATTGATAAAAAAGAAGAAAGTAAGGATGAAGAAATGAATTTAAATAATTTAATTGAAAAATTAAAACAAGATAAATTAAAAGAAATTGAAGGTGTTAATGAAAATAAAATTAACGAAACACCTGTTGGTCAAAAAGGTAGAACTTCAAGAAAAGAAGCTGCAGAATATATTGCTGATCACCCTGAAATGGTAAAAGAAATTGAAAAAATGGTAAAACAAGTAGGTGGTAAAGAAGTTTTTAAACAAATAGTTAAAATTGTTTTAGATGTAGATGTAGATCAATATGAATTTAAAGCAAATGAATTAGAGCATATGAGAATGAAAAAAATTAGTAATCTTATGAAGGATTATGGAAGTTTTATAAAATAAAATTAAAAAGTTATTAAATGAAAAATATTAAAAAACAATATGATATAAATTTTTATAATTCATTAGAACCTGAAGTAAGAGAAATAATCTCTCTTCAGGAATTTTTATCATTAGAAAATACGAGCCCAAATAAACTAATTCATAAGATTGACGAATATGCTCGTGTTACAAAATTTGAAGGAAATAATTTCGACAAAACTTTACATTTTATATATTCTTTAGATTTAGATATAGATAAAATAGGAAAAATATTATCAAAATCAGATTATATAAAATATGAAGATATTGAAGAAATAGCTAAGGAAAATGGATGGGTATAAAATTTTCAAATGATCATACTACAGCTAGTGTTCATTATAATAATGATTCTAATAGTGTTGAAAATATGACATTTTTTAATCATAAATTAGAAATTTCTTATGATTTTTCTAATATTAAAAATGTAGATAAACAATTAAATTTAATATGGTGGGGAATGAATGGTTCTCCAGATAGTGAAAAAATGTATATCCAAATGAATGGTCAAAATATAATAAATTTTCCTGATGAAATACAAGTAAACACTAATAATGTTACATTTCATAAGTATTGGATAGAAAATGAATTTTGTTTTATTCCTGTTAAAGAAGGAATTCAATCATATGATAAATGGAAAATAAATGGATGGAGTGATACTTCTTTATATTGTTTTTGGAGAGAAACTCCTATTAGCGATAATTTACTTTTAAATTATGAAAGTGATCAAGAATTAACAGATGAATCTATGATTTTTTGGAAACATTACATATATTTTGATTATGAAGTATGGGATGCTCCGTACAAATATGATATGATATCAGCTACAGGTTCAGGACATAAAAATGGTGTAGGTCAATATTATGATAAAGCAAATCCTAAATTTGTAGCAGTTGAAAAAGATTATGTAGGTAATAATACTTTAATATATAATATTGAAAATAAAAATAAATATAAATATATGGATGTATTTATTGTATTTTGGGATACATATGAAGAACCTGGATTATATTTTGAAATAAATGGTAATAGAAAATATGTTAAAGATGTTGCTAATACAATTTTTGATGAAAATTTATCTTATTTTGAACAATTAAAAGTTGAAGCTAAAGATATAAATACATTAAAATTTAGAGATGATAAATCTACTTGTACAACTTGTAATGGTATAAGAAATATAAAAATAGTTTTTCATAATTAAAAGTTTTTAATTTATAAAATTTATAGTATAATATTATAAATTTATAGGAGAAGAAATGAAATATGTAATTATAGGAGACAATCATTGGGGTATTAAAAAATTTTCACTTAAATTTTTTGAATTACAATATAATTTTTATAAAAATCAAATTATTCCATATATGAAAGAAAATAATTTAGATACTATTATTCATATGGGTGATTTGTTTGATAATAGAATTATTATTGATATAAATTTTTTTGATTTATTTGTTAATAAATTTATAAAATTATTAAAAGATAATAATATTAAATTTATATCTATTTTAGGTAATCACGATATTTATTATAAAAATAGATTAGATGTAAATTTAGTAAAATATATTACATTTATATACCCTGATTTTAAAATAATTGATAAAATAACAAATTTTGATAATATGACTTTAATTCCTTGGATAATTTCAGATAATGAATTACCTGAAGAATATAATGATATTGTCTTAGGTCATTTTGAATTTCAAAATATAGATAAAATGATATCAGGTAAATATAATTATAGTCATTTTAATAAAGCAAAAATAGTAATTTCAGGACATTATCATAATTTTAGTAAAAAAGATAATGTTTTATATGTAGGAACACCTTATCAATTAACTTGGAATGATTTTGGAGAAATAAAAGGATTTTATGTATTAGATACTAATTCATATAAATTAAATTTTATAAAGAATAAAATTACACCTATTCATTTAAAAATAATTTATAATAATAAATATAAAAAACTTTTATTAAAAGGTTTTGAAGAAGATATTTTTGTAGATATAAATGATATAGAAAATTATAAAAATCATAAATTTAAAGTTATTGTTGAAACACCAGGTTATGAAGAAATAATTTATAAATTAAAACAAATTATAGATTTTGAATTTATAAATGAAGCAAAAATTATAGAAATAACTGGTATAGAAAATGAAGAAAAAATTAAAAAAGATATAGAAACTCCACAAGAATTATTAGAAAAAATCCCTGATAAATATAAAGATATAGTTCAAGAAATAAAAAATTTTAAAGGATAACTATTCCTTTTTAATTTTTACATGATTTTAAAAAGGAGAAAAATTGAAAATAAATTTTGAAAGTATAAAATTACAAAATTTTTTGTCTTATCAAAAAGAACAAGAATTTAAATTTGAAGGAAAATTAACTTTAATTTCAGCTAAAAATGGAAGTGGTAAATCAGCTATTTCAGATGGTTTATATTATGCTTTATTTGGAAAAAATGCAAGAAGTAAAAAAATAAATGATTTAATAAATATAAATAGTGGAAAAAATTTAAAAGTTGAATTAAATTTTTCTATAAATGATGATAAATATAAAATTATAAGAGGAATTAAACCTAATATTTTTGAAATATATAAAAATAATAAACTAATTGATATGAATTCTTCAATAAAAGAATATCAAAAACAATTAGATAAAATTTTACAATTTGATGAACTTATTTTTAATCAACTTTTATATTTAGGTGCTAATGTTACAAATTCTAAAAATTTTATGGAATTAAATTCTAAAGAAAAAGAAGAAGTTTTCCAAATTTTGATGGATACTTCGTTTTTTAATGAATTGAACAATAAAGGTAAAGATTATAAAAAATATTTAAATGAAGAAATTTCTAATTTTGAATTTATGCTAAAAAATTCTAAATCTGACTTAGAATTTTTAAAACAATCTTTAGAAGAAGATAAAAAACATAATGAAATTGTTCAAAATCAAAAAGATAATTTAATTAAAAAATATAATCAAGATATATTAGATATAGAAAAAGAAATAAAATTATTAGAAAATAATAAAATTCAATTAGAAGAAGAATTAAATGATATAGAAGAAAAATTTAATTTAATAGAAGAAAATTATAAAAAAGAATTAAATGATTTAAAAATAAAAATTAAAGACTCTATAGATAATATTAAAAATAAAATAAAAATTAAAGAAAATGATCTTAATATATTACAAGAAAAATTACAAAATAAAAAAATAAATATTAAAAATTATCAACAAGCAGAAAAAGAAAAAATAATTTGTGATAAATGTGGAAATGAAATAAAACAACATTTTGATTTTGATTATGAAGAAGAAAAAAAGATAGCTAAAGAATTAAAGAAAAATATTGATGAATTATTTTTAGAAATAAAACAATTAAATGAAGAAATAATTAAAATTAAATCTGAAGCTTTAAATCAAAAAAATGAATTACAAAAAAAATATGATATAGATAATATATCTAATAATATAAATAATTTAAAAAATGAAATAATTAAATGTAATAATAATATTGATAAATTTAAAAAAAATATTAAAGCTAAACAATTTGATATAAAACAATTAGAAAATATGCAATTAAAAGAAATAAATTATGACCATATAAAAATAAAAGAAAAAAATATTAAAGATTTAGAAGAAAAAATTATTAAATTAAAAGAAAAAATTACATTAGTAGATGAATTTTTAGAATTGATATCTGATAATAATTTAAAAGGTCAATTTATTGAAAAACATTTACCATTATTAAATTATCATATAAATAATTATATAGTTAAGTTTGGGTTACCTTATAATTTTATTTTAGATAAAAAATTTAAAGAAATCATATTATATAATGACTCTGAATTAAATTTTGGTCAATTATCAAATGGTCAAAAAATGAGAATAATTATTGCTATTCTTTTTGCTTTTTTAAAATTATCAGAAGAAAAAGCTAAAGTAAGTTTTAATATTTTAATATTAGATGAATTTATTAACGGAAGTTTAGATAATGATGGAATAGAAGATATTTTAAAGATTTTAAGTACTAATTTTGAAGAAAAAAATATTATACTTATTACTCATAATGACGATATTAAAAATAGTGAAATTTTTGATAAAATTGTTAAAATAGAAAAAACAGACAAAGGAAGTATTATTTATTAAACTATTTAAAGGATATTTTTTGAAAAATAAAATTTATAATTTTTTATATAAAATAGAAAAAATATTCCATATAAGATGTGACTATATGTTACATTCCTTTTATGGGACTTTAATTTTTATATTTTTTGGATTATATATTACAATAATTATAGCATTTTTGAAAGAATTTTATGATTTATATTTTAAAAATAATTTTGATTTTTTAGATATATTTTTTACAATTTTAATTCCTATTATCTTGACTTTTTTATAATTTTTTTGTATAATTATAATATAAAAATTAGGAGAAAAAATGAAAAATATTTTAACAACAGATGGAATTAAAGCAAATCATATAACATTTAATAAAATTAAAAAATTAGATTTAGACTATAAAAAAGAAATTATTAAAAAATGTTTAGATATAGATAGTAAATATTTCAATGAATCAAATGTTGTTAAAGTATATGCATCTTTATTTTATAGTTTAGAACATGGGAAATTTTCAGGTAAAGATCAAAATATTTTTACTATGGCAAGTGGTAAAAAATATCATATAGAAATTGATGGTGGTTATGGTAAAGAATTACCTAAATGGTTAATTTTATATCCTAAAAATAAAAATGATAAAATAATAGAAATCAATTTAGATGAAGTAAATCAAAAATTATTTCAATAGTTTTAAAATTAAAAATTTTATGATATAATTATATAAAATTAAGGAGAATAAATGAAAATAATTAGAAATGAATTTAAAGATTTATGGGAAGAAAAATATAGACCTCAATGTTTAGATGATATTATATTACCAGAAAAATTACAAAGTCAATTAAAAAAATATGTAGAAAATAAAAATATTCCTAATATTCTTTTTGTTAGTAGTGTCCCAGGAACAGGTAAAACTTCAGTTATACATTGTTTATTAAATGAATTAGATGCTGACTACAAATGGATAAATGCTTCAGAAAATAATAATGTAAGTACAATTAGAAATGATATTGTTAATTTTGCAAGTACAATGAGTGCTAATGCAAAAAAGAAAATTTTAGTTTTAGATGAAGCAGACAATTTAACTACATCTAGTGGAGCAGGTGCAGGAGCTCAAGATATTTTAAGGGGAGTTATAGAACAATATGCTTTAAATACTAGATTTTTCTTAACAGGTAATTATAAAGAAAGATTTATTGAACCTTTAATGAGTAGATTTAAAGTATTAGATTTTGATTCTATATTTACAAAAAATAAAAGAGAACTTGCTAAAAAAATGTATGAAAGATTGATGTTTATATGTAATAATGAAAATATTGAATATAATAAAAAAGATTTACAAATAATTGTTAAAGAACATTATCCTTCTATGAGAAATATGGTAATTGCTCTTCAAAATAATATTTTTGATAATAAATTAGAATTACAAAATACTGCTGTAGATGATGAGTACAAAAATATTATGGAATTAGTTAAATTAAAAAAATGGGCAGAAGTAAGATCTAATGTAATGTTATTGAATAATATTTCTTCATTTTATTCTTGGTTGTGGAAAAATTTAGAAGAATATTTTCCAGGTCAATTACACCCTGAAATAGTAATTGATTTAGCAAGATATCAAGAAATGGATAGAATTGCTAATAATAAAGAAATTACTTTAATGGCATTTTTAACTAAACTTATTAGTAAAATTTAGGAGTTTAATATGGTGTTGCCATTAGATATAAAACAAATAAATATTAAAGATATGCCTTATATTATTCCTAATACTAAAATTTTAAAAATTTTATCTAAAAAATTAAATGAAGAAATAACTAGATATATAAATGAAAATCAAGATTTAGATATTATTGAAAATATATTAAAATTGTGTGAAGACAATAAAATAAGATTTGATGATATAGAAGAATATATTATGGAAACTGATATTATTAAAAATTTAAAAGAACAAAATACAAATCAAAGTTCAATTGCTAATATAGGATTATTTTAATGGATAATAATGTTATAGAAACTTTTAAAATTATAAGATCTGTTTATGATGGTTTTGAAAAAAATAAAAGAATAAAAGATGTTTATTACAAAAAAGAATTTATTCAAAAATATGAAATTTTTTTAAATCCTTTTTTAAATTATGAAAGAAAATTTTTAATATTTTTATCATTATGTACTATAGTTCAATATGGAGAAAATAATTTTATAGAATTTTTAAAAAAAATGAATGAAATTAAAAAAAATAGAGAAGTATATTTTAAATTTAAAAATGTATTAAAAAATCCTAAAGAATTTATAACAAGAGATATAAATTTTATATTAGAAAATTCTTTACATATTTCTAAAGAAGAAATTTTTAGGTTTTATCAAATGAATAAAATTAGTTTTTATAGTTTTTATTTTTTAGCAAAAAAATTTGAAAATGAATTTAATACTATAGAAAAAATAATTTTTAAAAGAGTAGATTATTTATTTAAATTTATAAAATATAATATTGATGAAAATATTTTTAATATTGTATTAAATAAACAATCTATAAATTTATTTTAAGGAGAATGTTATGGATTTAATTGATACTCTTTTTGAACAAAGAAGAGAAAAGAAAGAAGAAAAAATTGAACAAAAACCAAAAAAACCTTCACCTTTTGAATATCATAATCAATTTTTTAAAGGGACATTATTAAAAGAAGATTATAATAAAATAAATGAATATTTATTTTTAATTCATTTAAGTAATGAACCTAAAATAATAGAAGAATTGAATAATTTAAACTTAGTTTCTATTCCTATTGAAAAGTTAATTCCAATTTTAAAATTGATATTAAAATTTAAAAAAGTTGGATATATAAAGTATCCCAAAAAACCACAAATAAAAAATGAAAAATATTTAGAGTCAGTAAAATGGTATTTTAAAATAAATGATAATGTAGCTAGGAGATATTTAAGTAAATTAAGTAAAGAAGAGTTAAAAAATATAGAAGAAGCTTATAAAGCTTCTTTATGATTTTTAATTTGGATAATTGTTTCTTTTAAAGCATTAGGTTTTAATATAATTAAATGACAATCTGTCTCTTTTTGAATAAGTTTCATAGAATCTAAATTTACTATTTTTGAGTGTAAAGGCATAATATACATATTTGTTCTATAAAATGCTAATAAATCTGTTGTATAATAATCAGTAATCCCTAATTTTTCTTTTTCTTTTTTAGATAAAAGAGTTTTTTCTTTACATCTTAAAGGTAATAATTCAGGGTTTTTATTTAATGAAGGATCACCTAAAGTATGTAATAAATGTAATGTATCTTCAATATTTAAATTTATATTTTTAAGGATATTATATACTATTTTTCTCCTATTTATAGAAGATTCATAACCATTTTGTCCTTTAACATAACCTAAATCTTTTTTATCTATAGAATGATTAGTTTTTACTAATAAATTTTTATTAGATTCATCTTTTACTGAAACTGTAAAATCTTTTTCATCAAGATTTTGCATAACTTTAACTAAAAATGTTTTAAAATCTACATTAGATGATATTTCTTCATCTTCTTGATATTGAAGTAATTTTGATTGAGGTAAAGCTATTTCTAAACTATATAATTTATAACCATCTGTTAAAAATGTATTACCTATAAATTTAGAATCAACTAAAACTTTTAAAGCATCATCTATAGATGTTTGTCTTAATGCCATTTTTAAAATTTGGCTATTTCTTATATTAACTTTTTTTAAATATTTTTTAAAATTTTCATTAGGTTTATTAGTGTTTCCTATAGATGAATCAGAATGATTATCTAATGCTGCTGAAACAATAGCAATACCTTTATCGTTAATTCCTTCTATCCATTGAGATTTTTTATCTTTAAGATATAATACTGATATATTTTTATAATTATAAGATTTTATTTCATAAGAAGGATTATAACCTCTATCTCTAAATTTAAATAAAGCAAATCTTTTTTCGTCATTTAATTTATCATAAATTTTTTTAGCTATAATTACACACATTGTAATAAATTCCTTTTAATAAAGTAGTTTATTAGTATTTAAAAAAAGTTAATATATTAAAAATTATTTGATATAATTTTTAAAAATAAAGGAGAAATAATGAATAATTTAAAAGAACATATAAATAATTTAGACCCTGAAAAAATAGTTATTTATCATTTAATAAAAAATCCAAGGTATTTTAATAAAGTAATTTCTAAAATAGATAAAAAACATTTTAGGACTTTAGAAAGTCAAATTATTATAGAAAATATGAAAGATTATAATTCAAAATATGAAAATAAACCATCATTAAAAGAATTAGCTTTATATATTTTAGAAAAATCAAAATATGATAAAAATGTAAAAGATAAAATTAAATTATATTTAAAAAATTTAAAAGAAGAATCTCCAGTTCAAAATTTAGAATTTTTATTAGATTTTACTAAAAATTTTATTAAAAAAATGAATTTACAAGATGTAATTTTACAATCAGTAGATAAATTAAAAAAAGATAAAATAGATAATACTATTATAGGAAGTTTTGAAGAAGCTCTAAATGTTGAATTTGATAAAAATTTAGGTATGAGTATTGATGATTTAGAGATTAGATTTCAAGAATATAAAGAAATTCATAAAATTATACCTACAGGAATAAATGTTTTAGATGAAGTATTAGGTGGTGGTGTAAGACCTAAATCTTTAGTATCATTTGCTGGACCTTCACATTCAGGTAAAACAGCTATTAAATGTGCTGTTGCTGCTGGTTTAACAATAAATAAAAGTAATGGTGTTTATTTTACTTTAGAAATGTCTGAAAAAGATATTTTTAAAAGAATTGATGCAAATTTATTAGGTATAGAAATAAATGAACTTAATAATATGTCTTTTGATGAATATAAACAAAAATATGACCAAATAAAACCTCATTTAGGTAAATTATTTGTAAAAGAATATCCAGCAGGTAGTTTAGATGTTAATATTATTAGAAGTATTATTGATGATATAGAATTACAATATGGATTAAAAATTGATTTTATAATAATAGATTATTTAGGACTTATGAATTCAATAAGAGTTAGAATGAATGTAGGATTATATACATTTTATAAATCAATTGCAGAAGAATTACATGCATTAGCAAAAAGATTAGATATTCCTGTTATAACAAGTGCTCAATTAAACAGAAGTGCTTATAACAATTTAGAAGCAGGTATGGAAAATGTATCAGATTCAATGGGTGTAGTTATGACTAGTGATGTTTTTATAAATATTTTAAGTGATGAAGAATTAAAAAGTAATTCTCAAATTATGTTTAAATTTGATAAAAATAGATATACAGGTAAACTTAATAAAATTTTATTAAATGCTGATTTTGCTAGAACTTCTTTTTGGGGAGTAGATGACGAACAAGCACCTAAATTAGATTTATCTATGAATAATATTAAAAATGAAAATTCATTTGGAATACCTGAAGTTGATTTGTCTGGTATAGATACATCTAAAATAGAAGAAGATGAATGGGATTTTGGAGAATAAGTTTTTCAAATTTTATATATTTGGTATAATTTTATAAAGGAGAAATATGTTATCAGGAATTTTTAAAACCAAAAAAGGTTATTATGAAAGAGTAAATGGAAAATTAAATAAAATCAATTTAATTTATTCATTATTTGAAAAAAATAATTCAGGTAATTATTCATATGTTTTAAACAAAGATGAAAAATATATTAGAAAAGATTTTAATTCAAAAAAAGATTTTGATAATTATTATAATAGATATAAAGATTTAAAAATTTTAAAAAAAATAAATCCAGTAATAAATTATACATATAAAAATTATTGGAATAAACAAAATTTTGAAGAACCAAGAATAGTATATTTAGATATTGAGACAATTGATTTAAAAAATAGAGAGTTTCCTTTACCTTATTATGCTGATGCTCCTATTACACATATTCAATTAAGGGATAGTAAAACAAAAAAAGATATTATTTTTTGTTTAAAAGATGTCTCTGAAAATTTAAGAAAAAAATATCCAGAAGTTAAATTTATAATAAGAGAAAATGAAAAAGATTTATTAGAAGTTTATGGAACAGTTATAAAAAAATTAAATCCAGATGTAGTAACAGCATATAATGGTAATTTTTTCGACTTTCCTTATATATTTTTTAGGTCTGTTAAATTAGGATTAGACCCTTCTACATTTAGTCCTTTAAGTGAATATAAATTTAATATTAAATTTAAAAAAGGTGATGAATATATAAATTTTTATGATATTTTAGAAGCTAATGAATTTATTAAAAATACTCCTAAGAATCAATTTAAAATGGTTACTAGTGATATCCAATATATTGGATATTATCAAATGGACTATTTAGAAATTTTTAAAAAATTTAATTTTGACTCATTACCAAATTATAGACTTGAATATTTAACATATAAATATCTTAAAGAAGGTGAAGGAAAAATAAGTTATAAACAATTTTCATCTATATTTGAATTTTATGAAAAAGATTATGATGGATTTACTGAATATGCTATTTTTGATGTTAGAACTTTAGATAAATTAGAAGAAAAATTTGGATTTTTTAATATTATTGTTGATATGGCATTAACTTTTGGTGTAAATTGGGATTTAACATTAGGTACAGTTCAATTATGGGCAACTTATTTAACATTAGTATTTTTAGATAAAAAATATGTTGTTCCTGAAGATATTACTAAAGAACGAGGTGAAAATATGTTAGGTGGTTATGTAGGTGATCCTGTTATAGGAAAACATAATTGGATTATGTCAATAGATTATAATTCACTTTACCCATCAATTATGCAAGCAACAAATGTTTGTGCTACAACATATATACCTAGGGAAAAATTACCAGAAGAATTAAAAGAAATTTATGATTATTTTAGAGACCAAGACGAAATTAAATTATTAAAAAATAAAAATCTACAAGAAAAAATAAGAAAATTAACACACAAATATAATGTATCTTTTGCTGGAACTGCTTTTTATAGAAGAGATGAAAGAGGAATTATTGCTGATATAGTTGAAAATTTATATTATGGTAGAAAACAAGATAAACAGCATATGTTATTAGCAGAAGTAATTGCTCATAATACAGAAGAAAATAAAGGTAAAATTTTAAATTCAGAGGAGGTTATTTCTGAAATAGAAAATGGTGAAATAACTTGGGATAATGTTTATGAATATCAAGTAGATAATATAGAAATTATAAATAGATTTATTTTAGTTAAAAAAATTAAACAAATGTCAAAAAAATTAGCGATGAATTCATTATATGGTGCTATTAGTAATAATCATTTCTTATTTTTTAATTGGGATATTGCAGCAGGTATTACATTTACTGGAAGATTTTTAATTCAAAAAACAGCTATAGATGTTCCTAATAAAATTCAAGAATTTTATAAAAAAGAAAAGATAATTTAGTTTACTTTTCTTTTTATTTATGGTATAATTATAAATATAAAAAGGAAATAAATGAAAGTTGCTATAATTGCTTGGGGTTCTTTAATATGGGAACCAAGAAATTTAAAAAGTATTATTACTGAATGGGAAAATGCTAATATGACTATTCCAGTTGAATTTACAGGAGTAGCAAAAAGTAGAAAAAATGCTTTGACTTTGGTTATAGATTTTGAAAATGGAACTGAAGTACCATTTTTTTATACAATTTCTAAAGTAGGTTTTTATGAATCTATTATTGAATTAGCAAAAAGAGAAAATATGGGGAATAATATAAGAAACATTGGATTTGTTGATTTTAATAAAAATATTATCCATACCAGAGATAAAAGAACTGCTGAAATATTTTTAAATTTTGCTAAAGAAAAAAATTTTGATTATGTTATATGGACAGATTTAGAACCTAAATTTAAAATTATAAGTAAAAAAGAATTTAATTTTAAAAATGCTCTTGACTATTTACAAAATTTAAAGTATAATGCTAAACAAGAAGCAATAAAATATATTGAAAATTCTCCTATAGAAACTAATTTAAAAAAATTTTTAATAAAGGAAAAATTTATAAAAGGAGAAAAAATTGTTTAATAAAGATATACTATTATATATTGACACTGATAGTAACTATTATAAAATTGATAAATATGTAAATTATCTTTTAAAATCTATTAAAAAATCTTTTAATGAAATGAGTGAAAATGAAAGAGATAAATTTATAGATAATATATTAACTTTTATAAATAATATTGTTCAACCAGCAATTGATGATACAGTAAAAGATATTGCTGATATGTTTAATTTTTATCAAATAGGATTCGTAGGAGCTAAAGTTGAGAAAATAGGAGTTGATGGTATATGGGTAGCAAAGAAAAAATATGCTATTGCTAAAATATATGATGAAGGTACAAAATATTTAAAAGAACCTAGTTTAGCTGTTACAGGGTTAGAATATGTTAGAAGTTCGACACCTGATTATGCTAAAGAAGTTTTAGGTAAAGCTATTAAAATTATGTTATTAGGGAATGAAAAAGAATTACAAGATTATATGTCAAAAGCAAAAGACAAATTTTATGAAATAGCTAAAAATTATAAAGAAATTGGGAAAATTTCTAGAATTACAGGAGTTAATTCATTAGATTATGAATGGAAAGGTGATAGATTATGTAAAATTAAAGCAAATGGTTCTTTACAAACAGCACCAATGAATAGTAAAGCTGCTATTATTTATAATCAAATTATAGAAGAAAAAGGTTTAACAGAAAAATTTGAAAAAATAATGGATGGTAATAAAATAAAAATAATTCATCTTCAAAAAGATAATCCATTTGGTGCAGAAGTTTTAGCATATACTGATGAAGAATTTTTAAAAGAAATTGATATTATAAAATATATTGATATTGAAACATTATGGGAAAAAACAGTAATGAGTGGTTTAGAAATTATTTTAGAAAAAATCAATTGGAGTTTAAAAAGAAATAGTATTATTTCAGATTTATTTTAAGGAGAAATATATGAATTTAAAAGATTTTGATAAAAAAGTTAAAGAAAAATATCCAAATATTATAAATATTACTGATGTTTGTATTATAAATGATTTAGAAAATGAAATTAAAAATATATCAAAAAATATTATAACAGAATCAGTATTAGATATTGATTATATATTTTCTAAAAATTATAATATGGTTTATGATTTTGTTTTAGATTTGCATAATGAATTTTATAATAAAGTTAAAGAAATTTCGATAGAAATGTTTAATTGTTCTAATAATACTAGAATTATAGGTGTTATAATTTTAAGAGAATTTGTAGAAAATATTATTTCAAAAATGAGAAAAAAATTAAGAAATGATTGGAAATTTCAAAGAGAAGGAACAGATGAAATAGCATTTGATCTAATAGAAATGTTAGAAGATATTATTATTGGAAATTATGATGTAAAACAAAAACCTACTAGAAAAAGAATGGGTGGTAAATTAGTATAAGGATTATATATGAATTATAGAAGTATAATAAAAGCTAAAATTATAAATGAAAGTTATGCAATGTTAGGTTTTAAAGATGGAGGAATTGCAAAAGAAATTATGCAAATTCTCCAAGCCCACCCTAAAAATTATGAATTTAATCCTATGTACAAAAAAGGATTGTGGGATGGATATACTAAATTTTACAAAGTCAAAAATGGATATATGTTAATAAATAAAGGTCTTTTAGAAGTTGTAAAAGATTATTGTGAAGAAAATTATATAAAATTTAATATAGTAAATCAAGATAATTTTGAATATAATAAAAATCATGTTAATGAATTTATAAAAAAATTAAATTTAGAATTAACTCCTAGAGATTACCAATTAAAAGCTGTTCATATTGCTTTAAAATATAGGAGAGGTATATTTGGAATGGCTACTGGTAGCGGTAAGTCATTAACACAAGCTATTATAGCATTATATTTAGCTAAAGAAAAAAATAAAAAAGTTGTTTTAATTGTTCCTAATGTTGGATTAGTAAAACAATTTGAAAATGATTTTAAAGAATATTTAAAAAATAGTTCTTTATTAGATTGGTTTAATAATAATTTTCATACTATATATGCTGGAAAACCTAAACATTTTGAAAAACCTATAACTTTAACAACTTGGCAATCAATTTATAAATCAGAAGAATTATTTGAAGATGTAAATTGTATTATAGTAGATGAAGTCCAACAAGCTAAAAATATGGAAGGAGTTTTAAATGATATTTTAGTTCCATATAGTATAAATACAAAATACAAATTAGGTTTTACTGGTTCTATTCCTAAAGGTAGAGTAAATGAGTTGACTTTAATTGGAGCTTTTGGTAAAATACATAAAATAGTTTCTACAAAAGATTTAATAGATATGGGTTATGGAACACCAATTGAAGTTATAATAATGATGTTAAATTACCCAAAAAATATTTCTCATTTAATAACAAGTTTATCTTATAATCAAGAAAAAAAATTTTTAAATAATTTTTCAAAAAGAAATGAATATATTAAAGATTTAGCATTAAAAGTTACTGAAAAATTTGGTAATACTTTAATATTATTTGAAAATATAGAACAAGGATATAATTTAGTAGAACAATTTATAAAAGGTAATTTTTTACCTAAAATAACTTATAAACAATTAGAAAAATGTAATAGTGAAATAGTTTATACTAATAATATATCTGAAAAATCATTAAAAACTGTAGAAAAATTTAATAAAAAATATAATAAAAATATTATATTAAAATCAATCGAAGAAAAAAATATATTTTTTATTTATGGAGAAGTAGATGCAGATGATAGAGAAATAATAAGACAAAAAGTAGAAAATAAAGAAAAAGCTATAATTATTGCTAATTATAAAACATTTTCAGTTGGAATAAATATAAAAAATTTACATAATTTAATATTAGCTAGTTCAACTAAAGGATTTGAAAGAATTGTTCAAAGTTTAGGTAGAACTATTAGAAAATTATCAGGTAAAGAAAAGGTTAGAATATGGGATATTGTCGATAATTTTTCTAAAGGTAAACAAAAAAATTATTCTTTGAAACATTTAGAAGAAAGATTGAATATATATTTAGAAGAAGAACATCCTATAAAACAAAAAGATATAAATTTTAATGTAAACATTGAAGAATTCAAATTAGAATATTCAAAAATATTAAATATATCAACAAAAGATAATTCAAATGGAGAAAATAATATAAATAAAATTTTTGAATTTTAAAAGGAATAAATATGGATATTGAAAAAATAAATTATACAGAAGATGATTTTAAAGAGATAAATTTTAAAGAATTAGTAAATATTGAAATTTATTCTGATAGAGACATTAAAAAGGATGGTTCAAGACTTGAAGGATTTAATATTATAAAAAATAATGATATGATGCAATATCATTATTTTGGGCAAGAATATGATATTGTTCAAGCTTCACCATATTTAGCAGTTTTTAATATTGTAAGAAATGGTATAAAACATTATATAGGGTTTATTGCATTGAGAACACCTTCTTTAAATAAAACATTAAGAAATATGTATTTTTGTCCTAATTTTTTATCTAATTTATATAAAAAAGATAAATATGAATTGTATGTAATTGCTAGAATGGTTATATTACCAAGTTTTAGAGGAATGGGATTAGCAAAATTTTTAATTGATAAATTATCTGATACAATAAAAGATTATATTGATTATATAGAAATATCATCTATTTTATTAAATACAGTTGATTTTATTCCAAATTCATTCAATAAAACATTTTTAAAATTAGAAAAAAATAAAAGGAGAAAATTATTTGATATATTAAAAAAACAAAGTGGAAAAGCTAAAGGTTTTAAAGAAGGAGCAGGTGATTTAGCAAATTATGCATTTAAAATTTTAAATAAAGAAAAATTAAAAAAATTATATATAGAAATTTTATATGAAATTTATAATATTGAAAATGTTAATTTAAATTTAGATAATATAGAAGAATTTTTTAATGAAACTTTATATGATAATAAATTTACTGAAGAAGAATTATTATATTTTAGACATAATCAATTACCTTTAATATTGCTTCATAATAATGATATTGAAGATATAAAAAAACTTCAATACAATAAAGGAGAATAAAGTGATAAATGAAATATTTTGTGATGTAAAATATACAAAAAAAGAATATACTGAAGAAGAAAAAAATTTAATCAAAGAATTATTTGGTATTTTAGGTGCTGATATTTATTTTAAATTATATGTAAATATAAGACTTATGGGAGAAAAATTTGTAAATTTTTTCGGGTTAAGTGGTTCAGGTAAAACTTTAATTAAAGAAGAATTAAAAAAAAGTTTATTAGAACAAGGTAAAAGAGTTTTAGATTTTGATGATATAAATGAAGATTTTGATGAAAAAAATAAAGATAAAACTATTTTAGAAATTTTTGATATCAAAAATAATGAGAATGAATTATTACAAATATTAGGTGGCTTTGGTTTATTCGAAATGAGAATTTTAACAACAAAATATCAATTTTTATCTCAAGGACAAAAAACTAGAGTAAAATATATTTATTTATTTCATTTAATAGATAATACTCAATATAATTATATTTTAATAGACGAATTTTTGACTTTTGTGGATGGATTAAGCTCTATATCATTTGCTAAAACAATTAGAAAATATTTAAAAGATAAAAAAGTTCAAGTATTTACATTTGGGGTAAATGATAGTATTGTTAAAAATTTTGAAGATGTTACATTTGTTGTAGGTAATACTAAAATAAATGCTATGATTAAACCTAATAAAGAAAAAGATTTTTGTAAAGAAAATAAAAGAGCTATTGTTACAGAAACAAACTTTTTTAATTTTTAAAAGTTTGTTTTTTTTTAAAAATATATTATAATTTTAAAAATAAAAAAAGGAGAAATAAATGAGATTAAAAACAACAAGAAAAATTTTAAAAAGTTTTTTAACTTATCCTCAAGTTAAATTTACTTATCCTATGACAGGAATTACAAACAATGAAAAAAGTTTAATTGTATTTATTGATATGGAAAAATTAGGTGAAGAAAAATTTGAAGATTTTGCAATAAGTAAAACAGATACTTTACTTAATATTATAGATACTATAGAAAAATCAGGAGATGTAGAAATTGATTTAAATAATGAAACAGATATTATTATTAAAAATAATAAAATTACTCAAAAAATTAGAAAAAGTCCTTTAAATTTATTTCAAGATGTTAATAGTAAAAGTATTGATGTTGTAAGACAAACAGCAGATAAAATAATTGATTGTGAAGTTAAAGGTAGTGAACTTAGAGATATTATAGGTATTTCAAGAATGCTTGGAAATGATACTATGATTTTGAAAGATAATAAAATTATTACAGGTAAAAGTTTTAATAAAACTTTAGAAAATGAAAATGAATATATTTTAGATAATGGAACATTTGAAGATGATATTAGATTAAGTTTAGAATATATTTCAAAATTACCTATTTTAGATTATAGAATTGAAGGTTTTAAAATTGAAAAAGAAGGAATGGTTGTTAAATTAGTATTTTTAACACCTTTAGAAATTGATGGTGTTTTAGTAGTAATTTCAGAAATGATTGTTTAATTAAATAAAAATATAGGTAAAGTTACTTAAATTATATTTTTGAATATACTTTACCAAAAGAATGTGTAGTTTTAGGTTAAATTATTTTTATAAATGATTTTGAAATAGTCGGAAATAGCGAAAATAGCCGTATGGCACTAAAGCAAAAATAGACATAAAGGATAAAGAATGGATTTTAACTTAAATTTTGACGAAATGATTAAAAATGTAGAAAGTATTCAAGGACCAATTGATAATAAATTTGGACCAGACCCAAGATTTTGGAAAATTAGTAGAAATGATAAAGATCAAGGTTTAGCAGTTATTAGATTATTACCAAATATTATCAATGTTGATGGTAAAGAAAGTATTACGCCATTTGTAAGAGTTTATAGACATAATATCAATTTAAAAGCTTATGGAAGTAAAAAATTCTATGATATGGAATCACCTAGTTCAGTTGGTCTTCCTTGTGCAGTAAGTGATTTATATAGAGAATTAGGAAAAGTAGGCTCTGAAGAAGCAAAAAAATTACAAGAAAATATTAGAAGAAGTACAAAATTTATTTCAAATATTTATGTTAAAAAAGACCCTATTAAACCTGATAATTCAGGTAAATTTAAATTGTGGGAATTTGGAGTAAAATTAAAAGATAAATTTCAATTAGCAGCTAATCCATCACCAGAAGAGATTGAATTAGGAGCTGTACCAATAAATCTTTGGGACCCTATGAAAGGTGCTGATATTAAACTTATTCAAAAAAAATCTGGTGGTTTTTATAATTATGATGATACTCAAATTATGGCACCAAGTCCTATTAAAGAATTTACTAGTGGTGATGAAATGTTTGCTTGGATTAAAGAAAATACTGAAGATATTTCAGATTGGTTAAAACCTGATCATTATATTACATATGAAGCTCAATGTGATAAACTAAGACAAATTTTTGAAGGTACAAAAGTAGAAGATTTTCTAAAATCAATTGGAAGTTTCTTATATGGAGGAAAACCAAATACAACAAATGTTTCTAAAGAAACAAATTCTCAATTAGAAGAAACTCAAGAAATCCCAACAGAAAGTATTCAATCAACACAACCTGAAACTATACAAAATTCATCAGATGATGATTTAGACTTTCTAGATGATATTTAAGAAAAAGTAAGGTTTTCCTTACTTTTTGATACATGAATTAAATTAAGGAGATAAAATGATAATAGTTGATTTTTCACATTTGAGTTATAGAAATTTATTTACATCTATATATAGTTCAAAACCTAAAAAAGATAAAAATACAGGAAAATATATAACTGAAAAATGGTTTCCTATGTATGTCCATCAAATGTTATTTTCACTTTCAAAAATAGAAAAAAAATTTGAAGGATATGGACCAATTATTTTAGCTTTAGATTCTAAATCAAATTGGAGAAAAGAATATTTAGAAAAATCAGGATATAAAAATTCTAGAAAAAAATTAAGAGATGAAAGTGATGTTAATTTTGAAGAATTTTTTGAAAAAAATAATAAATTTTTAGAATTTTTAAAAAAAGGTTTAGGATATATAATAGTTCAAGTAGATGATGTAGAAGCTGATGATATTGGCTATGTATTAAGTAATTATTTTAAAGAAGAAACAATTTTAGTAACAGAAGATAAAGATTGGAAACAACATTTAATAGGAAATTTAAATGTTCATTTATATCAACCAATTAAAGATGAATTAACAGAAAATAATGAATCTATTCAAGATATTCTAAAAAAATTTAGAGCTACACATATTTTAATTGGGGATAAAGCTGATGATATTCCTAATGTTATGTCTGATGTTGAATTTACAGAAGAATTCATAAATTTTATAAAAGAAAAACATATTGAAAATACTATACCAAGTAAAGTAGAAAAATTAGATATTTTTGATGAATTAGTTAAAGAAGCTTTAGAAAAAAATATCAATATTTATAAATCTATAAGATTTGGAGAAAAAACAGCTGTAAAATTTATAAAAAATCCAAAAGAATTTATAAATAAAAAAATTAAAGATAAGAAAAAATTATATGATAATATTAGGAGAAATAGAATTTTAGTTGATATTAAAAAATTACCTTCAAAATATAAAAAAAATATAATAAATTAATTTTTAGAAAATAAAAATAATTTATCAAATATTTCAAATGAAATTTTAGAGTCATTTTTAACTGAAATGAATTTAAATCAAGTTAGAAATTTAACTTTAAATGGTATAGATTTAAGTATTATTCCAAATAAAAAATTATCAAATATTATGAATGATATGTTTAATTTTTAAAAATTTTATAATTTATAGGAGAAAAAATGAATGATATAGATAAAAGATATTTTTTGGCAACTCAACCTACTTGGGATAAAAAACCCCATATATCCAATAATGATATTGCTATAGGGTGTCCTTTATGCAATGAAGGTAATAGCGCAGGAAAAAAACAAAGGTGTCATTTATATGATTATAAAGATTCAACTTTAGTTCATTGTTTTAATTGTGATCATCATTCTAATTTAGCTAATTTTTTAAAATTAGTTGATTTAGATTTATATAATTCATATATAAATGAAATAAAATTTAATAAAATAAATAATTTAAAAAATGAATTATCTTTAAATGAAGAAATATCTATAGAAAAGAAAAAAGATAAAAATTTAAAATTATTCAATATAAATGATTTTGGAATTATAAAAGCTACTGAATCAAAATTAGCAATGTCTTATTTATATAAAAGATGTATTTCACCAAAATTATTTGATGAATTTTATTATATAGACAAAATTATTGAATTAGAAGTAAAAGGTGAAATTAAACCTTATAAATTATATACTGGAATAATTTTTCCATTATGGTATGATAAATCAAAAAATTTAATTTATGGGTTTCAATATAGAAATATAAAAGAAAAACAATTTTTTACTTATCTTCCTATTGAAAATGAAAATTATAAAATTTATAATTATTTTAATACTACAAATAAAGTATATGTTTTTGAAAGTGTTTTTGATATGTATTCAAATAATATTCCACTAAAAAATAAAATTTCTTTATTAGGAAGTGATTTAAATGAAAATATCATAAATAATTATGATAAAATAATAATATGTTTAGATAATCAAAATGTAGATAAAACTGCAAGAGAAAAATTATTAAAATTTAGTGAAAAATATAATTATACTAATAAAATATATTTTTACTTGTGGGACGAAAGAATAAAAACAAAAGATTTTAATTCTTTATTATGTAAAATAAAAGAAAAATATGAAAATCCATATGAAAAAATATCAAATTTAATTAACAAAAATATATATAATTGTTTAGAAACAGAAATAAGATTAAAATTATATTAAAGGAGAAATTATGTGTTATTTAAAAAAAATAAAAGATTATAAAAAAATTAAAAAACTTATTGAAAATTTATAATATTTTCTTGACTTTTTTCTTATTTTTTGTTATAATTATAATAAGAAAACAAATCAAGGAGAAAAAATGAATAGACAAACAATTTTAGATAATTTAGCAACAGAAATTACAAAAGCAGTTATTGAATTTAGAAATAATGGAAGACAATTTGATATTTCTAAAATAAAATCAAAATTTAGAAGTCAATTAGCATTTGTAGAAGCAAATAAAATGCCATTTAATAAAGCAAAAATAATAGCTAAAAATGTAATAGAAGAAGCTACTAATAATATAATTGAAAGACTTCAAAAAAGAATTTAATTATTAAAAATAATTTTATTCTTTTTTTAAAAATATAAAAATAGATATAAAATTGTGTATTAAAATGTAATAATATATTTTTAAATAAATATAAAAACAAGGAGAATAAATGAAATTTGTCAAAGCTAAAGATGGCGATTTATATAATATTGATCATATATTGAAAATAGTTAAAAAAGATGAATATCGTGCAACATTTGATGTAATGATAAATATAAATAATAATGATGTATATGTTCAAAAAGATTTTGATAATACTTTAAAAATTTCAGATTTACCAGATAATTTTATTTTAGTAGATGAAAATTTAATATTGAATATGAATAAAATTTTAAAAATTACACAATATGGTGAAGATGAAGATGGTTATACGTTTTTTACAACAGATTCTAAGAAAAAAGTAGGAAATAAATTTTTAAATTATAATATTAAAGTTTCAAAAAGAAATAGAGCTATTTTTAATTTATTAAATGAATGTATAAAATTAAAAGGAGAAAAAGTGAAAGTACCAAATAATTGGATGAAATTTAAAAATAATTTTTATAATATGAGTAATATTACTAATATTAGATATAATGTAGAAGATTTAAAACTTATTATAAATTTTAAAAATACAGAAAGTAATTTAAGAGATATTGAAAATATAAGACCTTCTTATGAAATAGAAGATTTTAGAGACGAAGAAACAATGTTAAAATGGTTAAAAGAAGCTACTGTAGGTATGTTAAAATTAGGTGATAGATATGTTAATTTAAATAATGTTTATAATATTAAATTTGATGACAAAAATAATATTATTTATTTAAATTTTACAAGTAATGTTACAAAAAATAAAGAAGGTAAAAGAATTGTTTCAACAGAATTTGTTAAATATGTTTGTGAAACAACAGCTGAATTTGTGGAAAAAGTAGAATATATTGAAAATTTTTTAAAAAATAAGGAATAATAATGGCTAATTTAAAATGTCCTAAATGTCAAAGTGAAATGTCTTCTCAAAATAATGAAATGATATGTCCTAGATGTGGTTATAAAGTAGGGGCAGAAATAGATTTTAAAAGACATAAAATTAAAAATGAAGAAGAAGTAAAAAAAGAAAATTTAAGACAAGGTTCTAAATTTGGATTAGGTGAATTTATTTAAGGAGTTATTATGAAGTGTCCTAGATGTAATAGTGAAATGCAAAAAATAAATAATATTTATGTTTGTCCTAAATGTGGTTTTCAACCAAAAAATGAAAATGTAGATATAAATAAATTAAAACCTATGAATGATGCACAAAGTTCTATAAATAATTCAAATAAATCTTTAAATAGTTAATTTTTAGAAATTAACTTTTTTAATTCATTTTCTGTTAATATTACAAATTTAATATTTCTTTGTTCTGCCCATTTCATAGCAGCAGCAAATTTTCTTTTGTTTGTATCATTTTCAGTTAATGATTTAGGTTTTATTTCAATTAGCATAATATCATCTTTATATTTTATTAAAAAATCAGGATAATATTTATGCCATTTGTTATCATTTCCAAAATAAGGTATAGCTAATCCTTCAGAAATAACTTTAGTTATATTTGGATTATTGTCACACCATTTCATAAATTCTTCTTCCCAAGATGATCTATAAATAATTTTACCTTTATTTTGGGAATTTTTTGCTATGAAGAATTTATCTGGATTAGATGGTTTAAAAATACCTTTTTTTGTTGATTGAAAACCTTTTTTAATTTTAGGTTTATCATATGCATAATCAACATCTATTTTTGGTGTATTTGAATGTTTAGGGGCTATTTTAGAATATTGTTGCATTAGTTTTTCATATATTGGATACATTTTAATCCTTTTATATTTATTTAAGGAAAAAAGTTTATAAAATATAAAAAATATAGTATAATATTAAAAAGAAAAAAGGAGATTATATGGATGAAAAAGATTTTATGAATGATGATAATCAAAATTTAATAAATGGTGCTATTAGAATTCTTAGTTTAGAAGCAGAAATTAAATTATTAAAAGAAGACATTAAAGCTGTTAAACAAGAAATTAAAGAAGAAGGTGTTAAAGTAAGTGATTTAAGTAAAGCAATTACTATAATTAAAAATGAAATTAAAAGAAGAAATAAACCAGAATTAAAAGATATTGAATTATTAGCTGATGAATTAGCAAAAAATGAAGAAGTTATGACTTTAGCTGAAAGAATTGTAGAAAATTAAATAAATATACATAAAAAAGTTGACTTTATAAAAATTTTTTGGTATAATTTTAAAACATATTAGGGTAAGTTACTTATATTTCGTTTAGTTAATTTTACTTATCCAAAAAATTAAATAAATATACATAAAAAAGTTGACTTTATAAAAATTTTTTGGTATAATTTTAAATATAAAAAATAAGGAGTAAGAATGAAAAAAATTTTAAATTTAACGCAACATGAATCTACTAAAGAGCAAAAAGATCAAGGTGTTTTTGAACCTAGTAAAAAAGATAAAGAATATATTAAACAACTATTAACTTTTGAAGATATTCCTTCAAAAGATTTATTAGAACAAAGAGCAAAAAGTTTAACAGCTATTGCATTAACTTATGGAGTTGAAAAAATTATGATAGGAGGAGCACCTTATTTTATGTCTTTTTTAGAAAGAGAACTTAAATTTATAGGTATGAAACTTGTTTATTCTTTTTCAAAAAGAGTAGTAGAAGAAGTTCAAAATGATAAAGAAGTTGTTAAAATTTCTTCTTTTAAACATATAGGATTTATAGAATTATAATAAAAAATAGTGAGAGTTACTTATTAAAGGTTCGATTCCTTTAATTCCCTACAATAGGGAATTATGGTTCATTACTCTTACATAAATTCATGTAGGGAATATTACTTATTATTGCTTTGTGTCGCGGGTTCGAGACCCGCCTCCTACTACATTTTAGTGGGAGTAGCTCAGGTGGTAGAGCAAAAGCTTGGATTTATATTCCCATTGAACATTTATATATTAGATTTCTAAGGAAATTTATTATATGAATGTTTAGATAAAGTTACTTATAATAAAGGAATTTATTATAATAAGGATAAAGTGATAATATTTACTTTATCAAATAACATTCAGAATCACTTTATCCATTTATCAACTTCTTAAAATTTTTATAATTTTAAGTCGAAAAAGTTGACTTTTTAAATAAAAAATGGTATAATTTTAAATATAAAAAGAACTTTAAAAGATTTAAATATTCATAAATCTTTAATTGTTCTTTTTTATTTTTGGGAGAATGGTGGAATTGGTATACACGATAGCCTTAGGAGCTATTGCTTTTAGCTTGAGAGTTCAAGTCTCTCTTCTCCCACCATAGAGGGTTGTCCGAGTGGTTTAAGGAGCTGGTCTTGAAAACCAGTGGAGTGTAACAGCTTCCGAGGGTTCGAATCCCTCACCCTCTGCCATAGCCCTGTAGTTCAAAGGTTAGAACGCTCGACTGATAATCGGGAAATAAAAGTTCAATTCTTTTCAGGGCTACCATAGAGGAATAGTTTAATTGATAAAACAACAATCTCCAAAATTGTAAGATGAAGGTTTGAATCCTTCTTCCTCTGCCAAAAAATATAAAAAAATTTATTAAAAGTCTTGACTTTTAATAAAAAATTTGATATAATTATATTAAGAAAACAAAATAATTAAAAAATATGGAAAGTAGGCAAAGGAAACTAACCTTGTAAAAAAATATAGAGGCCGAGCTTGGAGTTCAAATCTCCTTATTTTGTTTTCTAAAAATAATCTCCATATACCATTTGGTATAAGTAGAAATACTAGGAGTGGTAGCGTCAAACCTTATTGACGACCATTTTAAGGGTTGGTGAGCCGAATTGGTAAGGCAGCAGACTGTAAATCTGTGGCTCTTAGGAGCATGGCGGTTCAAGTCCGTCCCAACCCACCATTATTGCGGGGTGGAGAAGTCAGGTATCTCGTCGGGCTCATAACCCGAAGGTCGCTGGTTCAAATCCAGCCTCCGCAACCAAAAAGGGCTGTTAGCTCAGTTGGTTAGAGCAATCCGCTCATAACGGATAGGTCGTAAGTTCGATTCTTACACAGCCCACCAATTAAAAAATTAAATAAATATACATAAAAAGTTGACTTTATAAAAATTTTTTGGTATAATTTTAAATATAAAAAATTAGGATAAGTTACTTACTAGAAAAATTTTACTGAAAATAAAATTATTTATTACTTATCCATTATAAGCGAGGGTGGCGAAATAGGTAAACGCAACGGACTTAAAATCCGTCGTCTGAAAAGACTTGAGGGTTCGAGTCCCTCCCTTCGCACCATAAATAATCCTCCTTAGCTCAGCTGGTAGAGCAACGGACTGTTAATCCGTGGGTCGCAGGTTCGAGCCCTGCAGGGGGAGCCATTAAAATAATTTTAAATTTATAATTTTTTAATCCGAAGTCGTCTAATGGTAGGACAACTGGTTTTGGACCAGTTAATTGGGGTTCGACTCCCTGCTTCGGAACCAATAAATAAAATCAAATAAATATTTTTAATAAATGCCGATGTAGCTCAGTTGGCTAGAGCAGCTGATTTGTAATCAGCAGGTCGGGGGTTCGAATCCCTTCATCGGCTCCATTTAATAATTTATAAACCAAAATATACAAGTTTGATTATTATAAAAATATTACCAAAACAAAATTATAAATGGAAAATAGGAAAACCTTTGATAGGTTTGATACTTATCATTTTTGTCCCTATGGAGAAATAGGTTATCTCACTACCCTTTCAAGGTAGTATTACGGGTTCAAATCCCGTTAGGGATACCATGAAATTTATTAGTCGTAATAAAATGTTTATACGATTTAAATAATTTCAATTATTATTTGGAGTTGTAACTCAGTTGGTTAGGGTGTCTGCCTGTCACGCAGAAAGTCGCGGGTTCGAGTCCCGTCAACTCCGCCATTTAGGAGAGGTGGCCGAGTGGCTGAAGGCGGCACCCTGCTAAGGTGTTAGACGACTAAGTCGTCTCGAGAGTTCGAATCTCTCCCTCTCCGCCAGTAAATAAATTTATATAATAGAAAAAAATAAATATTTTAACTAATAAAAATATTACTAAATTAACAATAACAAATATAAAATTTGTATATAAATCATGAATTTATATAATTATATAATTATAAAAATATTTTAAAAAAGACAAAAATACACAAAAAATATATATTTTTAATATAAAATATAAAATTATTACAATATTATATTATTAAAATAATATTCTAAATTAAATTTTTAAATATTAAAAAAGGTTATTTATGTTAAAAGAAATTTTAGAAAATATCAAAAATGGTATAGTAGGAAAACCAGCAAATTTAACAACTATAATTAAAATTCTAAAAGAAGAAAATAATTTTAATGAAAATTATATTAAAAAAGCATTTGATCCTGATAATCCATATAGTTATGGTATTATTAAAGGTTGGGTTTATTATTTATTTCCAAATGAAAAAAGTCCAGCAGATGCAGTATCTATGTTCTATTATCCTGAAAGTAAATATAATACATTAAAAAATAAAGTTAAAAAAATAAAACAACAATTATTAGATAAATTAAACAATACAAAAACAAATTCTAAATTTGAATATTTAAACAAAATAGAATCTAAAATAAAAAAAGAAATTAAAGAATATTGTAATGTTAGAGAAGATGATTATTATTTAAGTTTTAAAAATTTTAAAGAAACAAAATCTTCTTTAATAAAAAAATTAACTCAATTAGCTATAAATGATATTATAAAATTTATAGAAAAAAATTATAAAAATGATGAATATGATAAAGTCTATGAAAAAATATCAAAAATAGATTCTAGTATATATGTTACACACGATAAATATACACAAGTTTATGGTGATATGGGTGGCAAAATTTATGGTAAAGTTAAATGTGATGCTATAAATTTTGAAAAAAAATATATATTAAAACAATTATAATTAGTTGACTTTTAATTAAAATTATTGTATAATTATAAAAATATAGGATAAGTTACTTAAATTAACAATTTTGCAGGAAAAATTATTTTAATTACTTATCCAGGATTTAATCCATTGCCTTTTATAAAAGGTCTCCTACAAGAAATAATTTCTTGTAGAGAGGAAGCATGAAAAAATTAAGGAGTTAATATGTTATTTGATATAAATATTATTAAAAAAATAAAAGAAATAACTAAAGATTTATTAGAATTTAATGATAGTCATATATGCGATTATGATGGTGTAGAATGTGATATTATTATTGTAGATAATACTATTATTATAAATAAAGCAAAAATAAATGGAAATATTACAGAAGAAGAAATAAGTAATATTTTAAGTGATGAATTAGAAACTTATGTAAATGTTATTTTTGAAAATATAGATATTTATAATTCAAATATGTATGCTAAAATTATTATTGATATTGAAGAATAAGGAAATTAAAAATGAAAAATTCTAAATTTAATTTTAAATATATTCCTTATTCTTATTCTAAAATAAATACATTTAAAAATTGTCCATATAGATTTAAATTACAATATTTAGATAAAATTAAAACTAAATTTAATAAAACACCAGCTTTAGAAAAAGGTTCATTTTTACATTATGGTATAGAACATTATCTTAAAGGTGATTTAAAAGATAAAATAAATGAATTTAAATTTGAAGTTTCAAAAGATGAAAATATTTTAGAATATAAAAAACAACTTAAAAAAATTTTAAAAAGTGAAAATGTTCAATTATATAAATCATTTGATAAAGAAAATGTTTTTATTGAAGAAGGTTTTGGTCTTTATTGGAAAGAAATAAATAATAAATGGCAATTCGAATTAGGGGAATATTCATTTGATTCTACTATATATGGTTATATTGATTTAATGATTTATGATGATTTTTTAGAAAGAGTTTCTATTATCGACCATAAATCTGGTAAATATAGAGAAGACCAAGATGAATTACAATTAAAAATTTATGCTATTGTAGGATTTTTAAAATTCCCTAATATAAATAATGTATATGTTCAATTTGATTTTATAGAACAAGATAAATCTATAAATTTTAAATTTGAAAGAAAAGATTTAGATAAAATTAGTTATGAAGTTATTCAAAAAATAATTGAAATTGAAAATGAAAAAAATTTTAATAAAAAAGATACTTATTGTAATTGGTGTCCTTATTATTCTGAAGGTCATTGTTCAGGTAAAGATATTCCAATAATAGAAGATTTTAATTTTAAAATATAAAAGGTTTTTTATGTTAAAAGAAATTTTAGAAATGGCTAAAGCTATTAAAGGTGATTGGCTTGAAGCAGATGAAATGTTAGGCAATTCTTTTTCTCAAGAAAAAATTGACAAATTATGGGAACTAATAGATACATATAAAAATTATGAATTTAGAAAAAATAAAATGGGTAATCTTTATGTTTTATTTGAAAAAAATAATAATGAATATATAAATATAGGATTTGTTAATTTAAGAGATGCTAGAGTTATTGGAAATAAATTAGGATATAAAAATTTAATGGAGGAAATAGGTGTAGGAGTTTTAAAAGAAAAAAGAAAACAAGGTTTAGCTAAATGGATGTATAAAACATTAGTTAAACATAATATATCTATAATGGGAGATAAAGAACAATATGATAATAATAGAAAATTATGGATTTCATTATCTAAAGATATGGACGTTGATATAATTGATATAGGTTCTTTAAAAATTATAGATAAAAAAGTTATTTTAAAACCTGATATAGGGTATAATGTTGATGATAGAATATGGGGCTCAAAATATGATAATACATATGATAATATAAGAGTAGTTCTCTATTAAGGAGAAAAAATGAATATTAGTTTTTTTATAGCAAATGAAGTAGGTAAAGTTCCTATTGCAAAAGAAAATAAATTTTTATTTTTTACAAAAGATATTAAATTAAAAGATGTTCATAAACTTAATAAAGATTTTTGGTTATTGAATGGTTCTTTTAATTTTGATGAAAATGGAACTGCAGAAAAAAGAAATTTAGTCTATCTTAAAAAATATCAAACTAAAACATTTGAATTCATGTTTATAGATTTAGATAAAATTAAATCTAAATTTGATTTAGAAAGAATTATAGAAATTTTTAAAAAAGAAAATTTAGTTTTTCATTTATGGGAAAGTTCTTCACATAATGGTATAAATAATTTTAATGTTAAAGGTTGTTGGATTGTAAAAGGCAATAATAATACATATAGTAGAAAACAAGCTATGGAATTTATAAAAGATTTAGTAAAAGACTATTGCAAAGTTGATATGAGTGCTTACAGTCCTGTTATGGTTCAAAAACCTACACATAAAGAAAATTCAATATGTATAAATTATGGTGAATTTATTCCAGAATTTTATTATGATGAAAAACCAATAACTATAGAAATAAAAGATAATAATCTTTTGCAATTATGTTTAAATGAATATTTTAAAATGGGATATTCAATAAAAAATGAAAAAGAAGATATAATATTATTACAACACCCTAAAGAAAAAACAAAAGGTGGATATTTTATTTTTAAATCAACTCCTTATATATGTCATCATTTTAATAAAGATAAAACATTTAGTATAATAGATATTATAAAAAATACAAATGAATATAAAAAACATTTACAAAAAAGATTAGAAGAAGAATTTAAAAATAAACTATATCAACCTATTGAAAATCAAATTATTTTTAATAAAAGATATATAGATAATGAAATTATTAAAAAAATTCCTGATGATATTAAAGATACTGCTATTGTTGTTAAATCTCCTATGGGAACAGGAAAAACAAAATTTATAGATAATTTTAAAGACAAAAAATGTTTAATTATTACAAATAGAATTACATTAGCAAAAGAATATAAAGAAAAATTTCCTCATTTTAAATTATATAATGAAGATTTATATTATGAAGGTGATAGTTTAATATGTCAATTTGAAAGTTTGCATAAATATGATTTAAAACAATTTGATATTTTTATTATAGATGAATTTGTTTCATTGATAGAACATTCATTAAGTGGATTGACTGATTATTCAAATTATAATAATTTAAAATTATTTTATATTTTAAACAAATTTAAAAAACCTATTTTAATTATGGATGCTTTTTTAACAGGTATTGAATTTTTATTTTTTAAAAGAAAAAATATTTTATATTTTAATAATATATATAGAGATGATGTAAATTTATTTTCATTTAATAATATAAATGTATTTATAAATGAAATAAAAAAGAAATTAGAATTAAAAGATGGAAAAGTTACTTTATCAACTACAAATAAAATATTTGCAAGAGCAATATTTCAAATTTTTAAAAATGATTATAAAATTGCTATTATTACAGGAGATACTACAGATAAAGATAAATATACAAAGTTTTTTAACAAAGATGAACATAATGAATGGGATTTATTTATATATACTCCTACTATTACTGTTGGTATAAATATTTTAAATCAAAGTAAACATCATTTTCATTATAGTGATGGAACAGGAAGTGTTATAAATTCTCTTCAACAATTAAAAAGAAATAGAAAAGCAAAAAATATATATGTTTTTTTAAATTCAAAAAAATATAATAAAATTATAGATTTAGAATTTCTTGAATTAGATATTAAAAATAAATTAAATAAATATCTTACTAAAGATAGTATGTATGTAGATTTTGATAATTATGCAAATTTAAAATTAAGTGATTTTGGTAAATGGACCATTAAAAAAATCTACTTAAATAATCTTCTTAATATGAATAGCAAATTAGCTTTTGAATATTTATTAAAAGAACAATTTAAAAAAGATTTTAAAATTATAGATTATGAAATAGAAGATTATAATATAAATGATGTTATAAAAGAAATAAGAGAAAAAGATTTAGAATTATTTAAAAAAGATATAGAAATACTTAAAGAATTAAATGACTTTGAATTTAATGTAAAATTAGAAAATGAATTCGAAGAAGTTTATGATAAAATTTTTAAAATTTATGAAAATTTATCAAGAGAAGATATTCAAGAAATTCTCGAAGAAATGACAAATAATAAAAATTTTTTAAAAAAAGTTTCAAATTTACAATTATTTTTAAGTAGTGAAGATTATTTAAAAAATTTAATATCATTTAGTTTATCAAATAATCTTAATAAAGAAATGATAAAAACTTTTGAATTGATTTTACAATTCAAGAAAAAAATAACTTTAAAACAAAAATTCCCTTATAAAGAAGTAAAAGATAAAAGATTTAGAAAATTTTTAAATTTAATAGGATATTTTAGAAAAGATGGAAATTATAATCTTAATCCTTTAATAATAAAATTTTTCAATAAAATGAAAAAATTATAATTAAATAATTAAAAAAGGATATTAAAGTGTCTTATTTATTATATGATATAGAAGCGTCTTCTTCATCTGAATTATCAAATAAAATTGCTTCTTATATAAGAAGGGGTTTTGAAGTATCTCAAATAGTAGTTAATCCATTGGATGAAAAAAGACCATATAAAGCATTTTTATTAAATAAAAAAATATTACAAACTATAGATCAAAATTTAAAATTAGAAGAAAAATTAAACATAAAAGCTATAACTTTAGATGTTTCTAAATGTAAAATAAAAAAATATTTTAAACCTTTAATAGAGAGTTTTTTATTAGGAAATTCTTATAAATTATTAGATTATAATAATGAAGAAATATTTTTTGGATTTGTTTCATTTATAAATGATAATGATTATATATCAAAAATTATTTTACAAGATGCTATTTCTTCAAAAAATAAAAAAATAAAAATTAAAGATAATAATATTATTATTAAACAAATTTGCTCTAAATGGGGTTTAAAAAATGAATAGATATAATTATTACCCTATTAAAAAATTTGGTAAATGTACAAGAATTTCAAGAATATTAAAATATTATGGAAATGGAATATATAATAATTATTCTATTTCTTATAAAAAAATTATATTACCTTTAATAAAAGATAAAATAATTGAACAAATAAATCAAAAAAACTTTATGGATTATTGTTTATTACATATTGATTTTGATGATTTAGAAATACCAAAACAAAAAAACTTTATGGATTATTGTTTATTACATATTGATTTTGATAATTTAAAATTACCAAAACAAAAAAACTTTATGGATTATTGTTTATTACATATTGATTTTGATAATTTAA